>Ga0209702_10000324_pt1 | contig 98057 bp, 78 predicted proteins | sample FRY01_FD_187210 | JGI IMG/M metagenome (GOLD analysis project Ga0209702, IMG submission 187210) | Freshwater microbial communities from Lake Fryxell liftoff mats and glacier meltwater in Antarctica - FRY-01 (SPAdes) (version 2) | ecosystem: Environmental > Aquatic > Freshwater > Ice > Glacier... | reverse complement strand
AACAATCTCTGGCTGACGATACCAGTATTGGTTTGGATTTGGATTGTGTAAGTGCCGATGGGGATATTATTCACATCTATTTCTGTCTTGTTGGTGTAATTTGGGATAGTCATTATTTCATTACCCAGAATATCATAAATACTCATATCTGCCACTCCAACACCACCAATAACTTCACCCAAATCTACCGAAATTTTATCAGATGATGGGTTGGGGTAAATAAGGAAATTATGGATTGTAGCTACTTCTTTTACTATGGAAGTAGGATTAAAATCTGAGTAGTAATATTTTGTGGTGTCTCCTATTACCCAATCATTATTAGTAAAGTCCCAATAGTAATTAATTTGATGTATGAATTTATACTTGCTATAATCAAGTGGGTTAATAACGCTTAAAGTATTATAACTATAATCAAAGTTTGTTTCGTATTTCCTAATACCCTCCCAATCATTTAAAGTATTATCCCATCTATAATTGGCATCAAGAATTCGATTACCTTTGTCATCATAAGTATATTCGTATTTATAATCACCCAACCAATCATTTAAAGTATTATCCCATCTATAATTGGCATCAAGAATTCGATTACCTTTGTCATCAAAAGCAGATTCGGATTTCACCCTACCTACCCAATTATTTAAAGTATTATCCCATTCATACCTGGCATAAAGAATTCGATTACCATTTTCATCAAAAGCATATTCGGATTTATTATCACCCTCCCAATTGTTTAATGTATTATCCCATTTATAACTGGCAAAAAGAATTTGATTACCATTGTCATCAAAAGTAAATTCGGATTTAGAAGATTGCACCCAATTGTTTAATATTTTATCCCAAGAATAACTAGCATTAAGAATATGATTACCATTGTCATCATAAGTAGTTTCGGATTTAGAATTAACCGACCAATCTTTTAAGGTATTATCCCAAGAATAACTAGCATTAAGAATTTGATTACCATTGTCATCGAAAGCATATTCGTATTTCCAATTACCCACCCAATTATTTAATATTTTATCCCATGCATAACGTACATCAAGAATTTTATTACCATTGTCATCAAAAGCTTGTTCGTATTTCTGTAAAGCTAACCAATTGTTTAAATTATCATCCCATGCATAACGTACAAAAAGAATTTGATTACCTTTGTCATCATAAGCAAATTCTTGTTTACTTTGATTTGGAGTTACATTACTATCCAGCTTTATTTTTTTATCACTTGCTTTCAATTCTAAATTTGGAGCAAAAGCAGTAATTAATATTAATAAGTAAATTATTTTTTTCATAATCATTTTTCCAGTATTTATTAAATTTCGCCAATTCTCAAAAAACATTTTCTAAATTTGTCATTCCCCTATATATAAAAGACTGTTTTTAGGCGAAAATGTAACAGGATTTGCAAAAATAGTCTGTAATGGTATATTAAGCAAGGGTTTACGAAAAGTGAGATTTTGGAGATTTTTGTGAAAAAGTAAAGAACAAGGAGTCTTGGCCTATTGCCTAAAAACAAATAAAAAAAAGAACAAAAGGTTGCAACCACTTGTCCTAAATAATCTATAAATATTATAATAGAAAGATAAAAAATATAAAACTATACTACAAAGTTGTTCTCATCTTCAAAAAGATATAAAATGTCTTGTGGAGTTAAGTTAGATTGTGCTTTTGAAGCAAATTCTTTGAAATTCTTGCTAACCAAATTCTTTAATTCTTTTAAAGCTTCTTGGTAGTTCTCTAATGGCGGTGTTTGTAAGATGCCATTATTTACATTTGTGGTCTTTACTGATATTGAGCTTTCGATTTTGTCCAAGGCAGTCAACAGAATATCTTTTTGCCAGCTGGTTGGTTTTTCAGTAATTTGTTTTAACTCATCTTTCGATGTAGTTTGTTTTGATTTGCCGATACCTAATGCATCAATTAAAAATGGGTCATATCCCATTGTATTATTATTAAGTTCTTTTACTCTCATTTAAGACTCCTAATTAAAATAAAAAATTATTTGGCGGTTAATATTAACAAATTTTAATAATGTTGGCTAAATAAATTCAATCTTCACTCTAAAATCAGTAATTTTATAAATTTAGCGAACTATTAATATTAATCACCAAATCCAGTGCCATTTTTTTTATTTATTCACTAAATTAATTGAAAGTTGTAAATATTAAAGTAAAAATGGAAAATTTGAACAAATATTCTCAATTAAAATGTTTGTTGATTAATTAATTTATGATAACTCTTTAATTTTAAAATAATTATTCTTAAATTTGTAATCTATAATACAAATAATAATAAAAAATGTTTAATATTTATATATAATTTTAGGTAATAAATGGCTAATACAGAAAGAAAAGCACAAGGTGAATTTTCACAAACAGAAAATTATTGTGTGAAAAATATAGGACTTGCCGAAGAGGGCAGAATGTTAATGGAATGGGCAGAATCACGTATGCCTGTGATGATGAAGTTAAGAGAAGAGTGGAGCAAAACTAAGCCATTTACTGGTTATAAAATTGCTGGATGTCTTCACGTAACAAAAGAAACTGGCGTATTGGTAGAAACATTCAAAGCTGCTGGTGCTGAAGTTTATTGGTCAGGTTGTAATCCATTATCAACTAACGACGCTGTTGCCGCTGCATTAGCTGCAAATGGTATTGGAATTTATGCTTGGCATGGTAATCACGAAGACTTTTACTGGTGTATCGATAGAACTTTGGATCCTCAACCACATTTAACATTAGATGACGGTTGCGATTTGATTAATACAGTTCACGAACATTATAAAGAATATGCAAAAACTGTAGTAATTGGTGGAACGGAAGAAACTACAACTGGAGTTCATAGATTACATTCACGTGCTGCTGCTGGCGAATTATATTATCCAGTATATGCTGTAAATGATGCTGAAACTAAATGGGATTTTGATAACGTTTATGGTACTGGTCAATCAACTTTGGACGGTATTTTACGTGCTACTTCGGTATTATTAGCTGGTAAAAACTTTGTTGTTTCTGGTTATGGTCACTGTGGAAGTGGAGTTGCACTTAGAGCTGATGGTATGGGTGCAAACGTAATTGCAACAGAAATCAAAGCTACTGCCGCTATAAAAGCTACTCTAAATGGTCACCAAGTGATGAGTATGGACGAAGCTGCAAAAATCGGTGATATCTTCTGTACTGCAACTGGCGTAAAAGATATTATTCGCAAGCAACACTTTGAGTCTATGAAAAATGGAGCAATTGTTTGTAATACTGGTCATTATGATTCTGAAATTAATATTCCAGAATTAGAATCAGTTTCTGTATCAAAAAGAACAATTAGACCAAACTGTGAAGAATATACACTTAAAAACGGCAATAAAATTTATTTATTAGCTGAAGGTAGATTAATCAACTTAGCTGCCGCAGAAGGTCACCCTTCAGAGGTTATGGATATGAGTTTTGCAAATCAATTCTTAGCGCATTTAACATTAGTTCAGAAGCATTCTGCTGGTATTAAATTACCTGTTGAGGTAATCGAAATACCTGTTGAGCAAGATGAATATGTTGCGAGATTAAAATTAGAGTCTATGGGGATGATTATCGATAAATTAACTGAAGACCAGTTAACTTATATGAATAGTTATAATGAAGGCACGTAAGCATAAAACATAAGCATAATTAGAACATTAAAAGGGCTGTATATGTAGAATATTTTAATAATATTTTCTTTATACAGCCCTTTATTTTCAATCAACAAATGCTTACTTGCTCTTATTTACTTTTCACATTTATAATTCAATTTTCAATTAATTTTTATGATTTATTGTTAGAATTAATATATAGAATTAATATTTAGAATCAATAGGAAAAGTATTTGTGTTAATCAATCGTAATTTCTTTTATTTTTGGCTTTTCAGGGCTCATTTTGTCAAAAGTCAAATTTAAAACACCATTATCGAATTTAGCACTAATCGAATCTTTGTTTATATTATCCGGCAAAACAAAAGAGCGAGTAAATTCACCAAAGTTTCTCTCAACCTTCAAAAAGTAAGAATCGTCTTTAGTTTTATCATTTGATACTTGTTTTTCGGCATCGTATGAGTTGTTGGTTTCAGTTTTTTTGTTTCTCGTTTTAGTACCTTTTACAACCAATACATTTTCATCATTTATAGTTACTTTTACATCACTTTTGCTGACACCAGCTAATTCAAAATCAAAATGTAACTTTTGTTCATCTTCTATAATATCTACTCTTGGTGCGAAAGAGCCAAACTCTAAGTTAACGCCTTTATCCAAGTCATTCATCATAGTATTCATTTTTTTTGCTAAGCCATCAAACCCTCTGAATGGGTCAAATTTTATCGTTGTCATTACTAAATATCCTTTATTTGTTTTGTTTTGTTAAATTATTATTTTTATTTATTTAATTTCAATTATTGTTTCTTTTGGTACTTTTGGTAATTTTTTTGTGATACTAATTTCCAAAACACCTTCTTGATACTCTGCTTTGATAGTATCCATATCAGCATTTTCGGGTAAAATAAATTGTCTTTTAAATACGCCATATAATCTTTCAGTTCGTATTTTGTTTTTGCCAATTTCATTATGGACGTTATCTTTTTTACCAGAAATACTCAGAGAGCCGTCATCTAAAACTGATATCTTCACTTCTTCTTTTTTGACACCAGCCAATTCCACGTGAAGTATGTATTTATCCCCTAATTCTTGTATATCCACTCTTGGATTGAATATATTTTTCTCAATTGTAAATGATGGGAAATCGCTTGAATTGATATTTTTCTCCACTTCATTTGCAAATTGGTTAACTTTTTTAGCAATAGTTTCAAACCCTCTCAATGGGTCGATATTATATATAGACATAATATATCCTGTTATTATTAAATTATAAACTTACGTTAATTTGTATAAATTTATTTTGATTTTTTGTTTTAGTAGTAAATAAATTTTGATTAAATTAAAAAACTTATGCTTATTTTTGTTACACATTTAAGTTAATTTTATGCATTTGTTAGTTTTATAAAACAAGTGTTATTAATTTCAATATTTCATAATTTTTCACTTGTATAACAAATACTCTTTAAAATTTGTGCCAAAAGCAAAACAAGAGCTTTGTGTGTGCCATAATAACATAAATACTTCATTAATGACAATTATAATATTTTGAAACTTTTTGTGTTGACACGAATAAGTACTGTCTGCCATTATGTCGTACGTGATATTTTGAATAAACTTTTATAATCACACTTAAAATATAGAGACTGTTATTTTGAAAATTAAGTAAACTATAAATTGATAATAAAAATAAAATTATTATATCTTGGGTAAATGACTACTCAGACTATCTGTATAATTGGGCTTTGTATAAAAGTTCCAATAAAGAAGTAGCCGAAGACTTAGTACAAGATACATTTGTAATTGCCACAAATAGTTTTGAGAAATTTGAAGGAAAAAGTTCGCCAAAAACTTGGTTAGTGTCAATTTTAAATAATTTGATTTATGAGCACTACAGAAAAAAAGCTAAGCACAAAAATAAAATTGATTTAGATATAAGTGATTTATTCAAAGAAAATGGTCATTGGGATGTAGGTGAAATGCCTTCTGGTGATTTCGAAAGCGAAAGTTTATTAGATGATAGTAATTTTCAGAAAGTTTTAGCTGATTGTTTGTCAAAATTACCAGATAAATGGAATGCAGTTATAAAACTTAAATATATGACTGACCAGAAAGCAGATGAAATTTGTAAGGATTTGAATATAACTAAGACTAATTATTGGCAAATGGTTCATAGAGCCAAAATTCACTTAAGAAAATGTGTTGAGCAAAATTATTTCAATAAAAATAAATAATTTTATATTTATTGTTTGGAGATGACGAAATGAAATTAATGATTAGCTGTTTAAAAGCCACAGAGTTGGTCGAAAAAAACTCTTTGTTTGGGTTGAGTTTAATAGAATTATTTGAACTTAGAATTCATAATTATATATGCAAAGGTTGTAAATTATATGAAACGCAATCTAAGTATATTGACGAAATATTAATTAAAAAGTTCTCATACAATAGCTTAGATTATAACATACATCAAGATGAAATCATAAAAAATATTACTAACGAGAAATTAAAAGAAAAAATCCTTAACAAACTGTAATAATCTTAAATCATATCTCAAAGTTTTAATAAAAAAATATAATAAATAGAAAGAGAACAAGGGGATGTAACCTCTTGTTCTCTTTTTTGTTTTTTTTGACAACGGGTCAAGACCCATTGCTTCCTAATATAATATCAATGTTCTACAATCAACCGTAGAGTTCACCCCACGGTTTATTTACTTATTTCTGCACTGCTCCCATTTGTAGTAAGTCATTGTTTTCATTGAAATTCAAAATATATTATGTCCATTGTATCTATAAGGGTTTTCATTGATTTAGTGACTTTTGATTGATTTGTTAATTCAGAGATATTAGAAAGAGACTTATCGCTTATAGATATACTTCCACAATAATAGAAAAGAAATGGTGTCTGTATTTATGTAGAAATTACATATTATGAATGTGTGCTATATCTTAATAAAAAAAACGTGATAAAACACTTAATCCCGCATATTTTGAGATTGGGCAGGGTATTTAAGATTAGGCAGACGACCCGCCGGTCGTCTCTACAATTAGAAAAAACCGAAAAAAGAGTGCAAATGAGTGCAGATTTCTCAAACCACGAAGCGGTGATATTATTGTAGGAAATTTGTTTTCTCTTTTTAGTTCTTTATTCGGCTCCGAAAGAGCCGAAAGATTTATTAAAGGTTTTTATTATCTTTTTTTGTAAGGAAATATATTATACTTCACTAAACTAAATATAGATATAATATTTATTAAGATTATTATTTATTTAGTCGATAAATATTTATACTAAAATTTGTTTAATTAATTTTAAAGGATAGTTTATGAAAAAACTACTTACAATTCTTCTTATGAGTTCTGCATTTGCGTTTATTCCTTTTTTGCAATCTTGTAGTGATGATGAGGATACAGTTACTCCTTCTACTGAAGTCATTGCAAACGATGCATCATTTGCTGGATTTATGACTTGGTCAAAAGATGCTGTTCTTAAAGGTGCTGACCCCGGTTTGGGTGAAATGGCTCACGGTGGGAATGACTCTACAGTAACAAGAAGTGTATATTACAAAAATGGACAAAACCCGGTAAGTGGAGTTTTCCCTGTTGGAACAATGATTGTAAAACATTCAGAAAATCCAACTAAAACAGTGGATGAATTTACAGCTATGGTAAAACGTGGTGGCGAATTCAATAAAGCTCAAGGTGGATGGGAATATTTTATGATTGGAGCTGATGGCAAAATTGCAGACGGTGGTAAAATGAGAGGTGCAAACCTTATGAATGGCATGTGTGCTGGTTGTCATGCAGGAGCTAAAAATAAAGATTATATTTTTACAAAATAATATTCTATTACATTACTTATTGGTTTCATTATGATTAACAAAAACAACTTTTTTATTATTTTTTTGATGATTCTTTTTTTTAATAACTTACATAGTGCTAATAAAGTGAAGAAAAAAATGAAAATTCAATTTTTACATTTTAAAGGTTGCCCAAATAGTGAAACTCTTTTAGATAATTTGAATTTAGCAATAGAACAAATTAATAAAGATCTTGAGATTCTAAATATTATAGTAGATACTCCAGAATTAGCAAAAAAATATAAATTTATTGGTTCACCTTCAATATTACTAAATGGAAAAGATATTGAAGATATGAAGTTTCCTATTGAACCTAATTTAAGTTGTAGATTTTATATAAATGGAGTACCATCTGTAGATTTTATAAAAAATAAAATTCAATTAGAGTTGAATAAGTATTAATTTACGTTATAATCATTAAACTTCAGATTTACATCAAATCCTTTACATTTATTTGTAAGGGATTTTTAATTTTAACACTAATAATTAAATAAACAAATAATTTATATACACTATTAAAAAAAGGTCTATTATGCAAAAGTCTTTTATAAAGAATTTCTCCAAAAATATTATAATTTTACTCAGTTTCTTTGTTATAATCAATTCAAGTTATGCACAGAAAAAAGTATTAGTCGAAGTTTTTACTAATTCACATTGCGGTCCTTGTGGCTCATCATATACTTATATGAATAATAACATAAACAATAAACCTATCAAAGATAGTTTTATTTTTGTTTATCATCATATTTCTACTTATTCAGATGATAAATTATTTCAAGAATCTAAAACTTTTACAACTCCAAGAGCTCAATGGTATGGTAATATACAAGGCACTCCAACTTACGTGGTTGATGGTAAAAAGTTGAATAATTTCACAACAATTGAGAGCGAGGTAAACTCACAATTAGCAAAAAGTACAGATGTTTCGGTTATGACAAAAGTTACATTGATTGATAATCAACTAATGTTAAAAACTGAAATCAGTTCAATGACTGCTAAAAACTATTTGTTGAATATTGCAATAGTTGAAGATGTAGAATACAAAGGAAGAAATGGTGTTTCCACTCATAAAAATGTAAGTAGAGCCCTGCCAACTACATTCGCTGGTACAAATATATCAGTTAATGCAAATCAATTATACACATCAAATAATGAACTAAACGTAGCAGGCATTTGGAATATTGATAATATTAGTGTTGTTACTTGGTTGCAAGACCCACAGACTAAAGAAATAATCAATGTACAAGAAACAAATAAATCTGAATTTGCAACAAAATTAGGCGTAGAAGATGTAAACAATTTGAATTTTATAGTTTACCCAAATCCATCAATTGACATTTTGAATATTGAGTTTGACAACGTGAATAATATCTCTGAAGCTGCAAGTATAGTAATTTATAATCTTGCTGGAAATAGAATTTTGGAAGAAAAAGTAAATTTAAATAATGGGTTAAATAATTTTCAGATTAATTTACTAAATAACAATAATATTAATTACAATCTAACAAATGGCACTTATTTATTAGTTTTAGAAACTAAATCTTCTAAAACAGCAAAACAATTTAATTTTACGAAATAAATATAGAAACATAGTAAAAAAGTAAAATGCTAAAAATCTAAACTAAAAAGGGAATTATTCTTAATCGGATAATTCCTTTTTGCTTTTTGAAATAAAATAATTATCTCTCCAAAAATTTACCTATAAAAAAATCGTCAATATCCAATAATAACTATCATAAAACAACTAATGACTATATTATTGTAATTTAGTTGTTTATTGTTAGTTAAACTTAGTCAAAATTAAAGTTTTGTTTAATTTATTATAAATAACTAAGTAAAACTCCAAAGTAAATGCTTTTTAAACTATTTATAAACTAATCAAAAGAGGAAAAAATGTCATTATTAGTAGGACAAGATGCTCCAATATTCGAAGGAACAGCATTAATTGGTGGAGATGCCACAACTTTATCTATAGACTCAGCATTCAAAAATATATCTTTGAATGATTACAAAGGTAAATGGGTGGTATTTTTCTTTTATCCATTAGATTTTACTTTTGTTTGCCCAACAGAAATTGCTGAATTTGGCAAACATTATCAAGAATTTCAAGATTTAAATTGCGAGGTAATTGCTTGCTCGACTGATTCACAATTCTCTCACTTAGCTTGGAGAAATTCAGAAAGACAATTAGTAAAATTACCTTACCCAATGTTAGCAGATTTTACTCGTACAAACGCAACCAAATACAATATCCTAAAAGAATCTACTGGATATGCGCTTAGAGGTTTGTATATTATTGACCCAGATGGTAAATTACAATATACTGTAATTCATCCAGAAGCAGTTGGTCGTAATTCAAAAGAAGTATTAAGAGTATTAAAAGCATTACAAACTGGTAAACTTACTCCTTGTGAGTGGGAACCAGGCGAAAATACATTATAATTAGTGATTAGTAGCTAATTAAGTAAAAATTCTTAAGTATACATTTACAGCAAAAATACCCATAAGTTACTTATGGGTATTTTAATTTGAAAAGTATCATTAATTCTAAATGTTTGAATTAATTGCTATAAATCAAATTATTAAATTAAATTATTATGTTGAATAAATATTTCAAATTTTAAACTCAAAAATACATCAAAATGTCTGAACAAAATCTAAATTCTGACCAAGTCAAAAAACTCTCAAAAGTAAACAAAAAACAGTATACCGAAGGCAATATTCTCAAGCAATTAATTACTAATTCTATTCCTATGATTTTTGCTTTGGGATTTATGCTTTCGTTCAGTTTGATTGATACTTACTTTGTAGCTAAATTAGGAACAAAACAATTAGCCGCAATTACATTTGCATTCCCAATTGTATTTATACTTACTGGTGTTGCTATGGGACTTGGCAATGGTGCCTCTGCTGTCATTTCGAAAGCAGTTGGTATGGGTGACGAAAGGTTAGTAAAGAGATTAACAACAGATAGTATTTTTATAGCATTAGTTTTGGTATTATTATTTTCAATATTTGGTACCATATTTTTAGATGAAATATTTATTTTATTAAAAGCAAGTAATGATATTCTGCCATATATCAAAAGTTATATGCAGATTATTTTTATTGGTGCTGTGTTTTTGGTAATTCCATTAGTTGGTAATTCTGCCACAAGAGCTATTGGCGACACCAAAACGCCAAGTATGATTATGTTTATCTCTGTGATTGTAAATATTATTTTAGACCCAATATTCCTATTTGGTTGGGGTCCAATACCGTCATTGGGTATTGCTGGAGCCGCCTGGGCTACAGTTTGTACTCGAATTGTTACTCTATCAATTTCGATTTATATTCTACACTTTAGAGATAATATGCTGACATTCGAAATCCCCACTTACGATGAATTTATATCTTCTGCCAAAAGCATACTACAAGTGGGAATTCCGTCTGTTGCTACAAATTTAATTGTACCCGTTGGGTTCGGAATAATCGTCGGATTTGTTGCGAAATATGGTCAAGATGCAGTCGCAGGGCTTGGTGCTGCTTCAAGGATAGAGATAGTTACTCTTGCTGTTTTTATGGCTTTTTCGACTGTTTTGGGTCCATTTGTTGGTCAGAATTTGGGTGCTCAAAAGTTGGATAGAATCAGAAAAGCAATTAATTACGGTCATATTTTTGCAATTTTATGGGGAATTTTGACGAGCGTATTGTTGTATATATTTGCAGAACCGATTGCCCGAACATTCAAGGACGATGACAAAATTGTCGCAATAATGATTATGTACCTTCAAATCGCACCGATTTCGATTGGACTTAGAGGCATAACGATAAACGTAACGACAACTCTTAATGTACTCAAAAAACCTTTGTTAGCTTCATTTTTGAGTATCTCACAAGTATTTTTGATATTTATACCTTTGGCATATTTTTTATCAAATTATACTCAATTTGGCTTAAAAGGAATATTTTATGCTTCGTTACTTTCGAGCACAGTCGTGAGCATAATAAGTTATATAATATTACATAAATACATCAAAGTACTAACAAACGAAGATTAATCTCTATAATTTCGGTAAATTTAATTTGTAAAGTAGAGAATGCTACTCGCAAATTACTGTCTTGCACTAACATAGGTTGACACTTTTTAATATGCAAATATTGTTATTATTATTTAAAAAAATATGTTAATTAATGTATTATTTTAAATATATGTGTGGTAATCTAAACCAATATATATATAATAAAGTGTCATATTTTTTATTTTAAGTTTATTCTTTAATTTTTGCTGGATTTGGTCTTTTATGAATATCTTTATTTATAGTACCTTCATTTGCATTTGTATGTTTTATTTCTAAATCTAATGCTTTTTCTAATGCTCCTTTTCCAGATTTTATTTTATCTAAAACGACTGCTCTATATTTATCACTACCATTCTTATTTACTTGTTTTGTTGCTCTTTCAGGTATTCCATTAATGTCAATTTTACCTCCACTTATACCTACCTTTTCAAAACCACCCGTTATAGATTTTTAGTTAATAGATTGAAAAAGGTGCAATTACTCTCTGTCACCCTGAAAATAGTTAATTATCCTTTCTTGGTGGTAACCTTTATTTGTTCTCAATTTAATCAAGTCTTTCAACTTATCTGCAAATACTTCAGAGGCATTGTAACCGTAAGTTTTTAGTAAATAATTTAAAGCAATTACCTCTGCTATTACTGTTATATTTTTACCTGGGAAAATAGGTAAATGAATAGAATCAATATTAATTCCCATAATGTTTATTGGCTCCAAATCCAAACCAGTTCTTGTATACGCGTTGTCTTCTTTCCATTCTTGAAGTTCAACTATTATTTCCAATCTCTTTTGAAATCTTATGGCTCTTACACCGAACATTTGTCTGACGTCAATAATACCCAAACCCCTAATTTCCATATAATGTTGCACCAAATTAGTTCCAGTGCCCATTAATACAGATTCTCGAACTTTGGTTAGAACCACCACATCATCAGCGACTAATCTATGACCCCTTTCAATCAAATCAAGAGCTATCTCACTTTTACCAATTGCAGACCGACCAACAAACAAAATTCCGACACCATAGACATCAACAAAAGATGCGTGAACTGTTACCTGTTCGGCAAATTGGTCATCAAGATACTCAGAAAGTAAAGTTGAGGCTTTAGTGGTTTCATATTCGGTAGTCAAAACAACGATATTGGCTTCTTTTGCCATTTCAATCAACTCTGGGTCTAATTCATTGTTATTTGTTAGGATAATACATGGAATAGGGAATTGAATAATATTTTTGAATGCTTTAATTCTATCTTCTCTGTAAAGGTCTCTCAGATAAAAACATTCAGTATTTCCAAAAACTTGCACTCTGTGAAATGTAAATAGTGAAACATAACCAGCCAAAGCTAATTGTGGTCTATGAAGGTTTTTATCTGTGATGAAATTATTCAATCCATTTTCACCAGTCAAAGAGCGTAAATTCACAGGCGACTTAAGTAATAATGAAACTGGAATTTTGTCCATCTGGATAACTTGTAAATTTTTGAAAGTATTCATTAATATTTTTATTTGATATTATTTGTTTAAATAGATTTAAAGTTCTACTAATTTATCTAAAAATTGTCAAAAATAAAAAAAAGCACCATAAAATTGCTATTAACAAAATTATGATGCTTAATTTTAAATATATTTTTGGTTATATTGTTAAAAGTATATTGTAATATTTTTGATATTATTTTACAGTAAATTTGACCGTATTACTAACTCCATAACCTATTAATCTACCAAAATAAATACCAGCACCAACTTTATTTCCATTAAAATTAGCAGCGTTCCAATTTAGGTTATACTCACCAAAACCATTAGAGTTAACTAAAATATTATTTACTTTATTTCCATTAATATCAATTATCTCAAAATTGATATTTTCAGTTAAATCAGCAGTGAATTTTACATTAAACTCGCCGTTAGTAGGGTTTGGATATGTGGTTAGTTCTTTCAATTCAATGAAGTTTATAGACAAAACTTCAGCTTTTGCATTGATATTGATTTTAATATCAGCAATTATTGGATTAGTAAATTTAATTGTCCATTCTTCTTGAATATTTATAGGCATTGTAGGATTGAAATTAATATTAATTTCACGACTACCACCAGCATTTATATCCAAAGGAAATGTTGCATTTATTGTTAGTTCAGCATTATTTTGGTTTCTAATAATTTCTTTGATACTAACCAGAGTATTACCAGCATTATTAATAACTATTTTATCCGATTTTGCTTCACCAGGGATAGTTTTGATTTCAATATTAGAGTTTTCAGCCGTTACACTTGGGTTACTATCTCCAACCCCTTTGCCACTCAATTTTATGGTTTCGGTAGTTGCATTTGTGATAAATCTAATAGAAACTTCTCTGTTGCCCAATGCACTTGGCTTAAAACTAAATTGAACACTTAACTTTTCGCCTTTTTGTAAAATATAAGGAGTAGCATTTGTTACAATAACAAAATCACCATCATTTGGAGAAATTTCTGGGACAACTTTTATTGTATTGATTTTCAATTCTTCATCGCCAGTATTTTCAATAAAAGTAACAAGTGTAGTGTCCTTTGTATCGCCAACCTTTGTATCAGCAAAAACTACATTCATATTTTTAATAGTTATAATAGGACCAGTCGGACCATCAGTAACAGTCAAAGTAGCTTTTTGTGAAGTAGATGAGCCACAAGAGTTAGTTACTATACAATCATAATCTCCAGCGTCTGTTTTTTTTACATTAGTCAAAAACAATACTTCGCCATCTGTGTTTGCAATATTTACAGTATTTTTTCTCCATTGGTAAGTATTATCACCCGAGCTTGAAACAGTGAAAGTTACATTTAATCCAATAGCGGAAGTTCTACTTTGTGGGTCTCCAGAAATTGTTGGTCCACTGCCAATAGTAAGTTTTGCAACACTTGAAATTACAGGTTGACCGCATTGACCAATAACACTACAAGTATAATCACCTGCATCTGTAGATTTCACTTTGTCAATTGTATATTCTGCTTTATTAGAATTTGGTAAATCAACTCCATTTTTCTTCCAAACAAAATTTAAAGAACCTCCAACAGCTTCAACAGTAAACGTAACTTTTTGGTCAATACAACTAACAACTGATTTGGGTTGTGTATTGATTACAGTCGCAGGATTGATACTCAACACGGCTTCTGAACTTGTAACTAAATCACCACACTGTACGCTCGTAATAATTAATTTATATTTACCAGCATCAGTTAATTTGACTGAAGGTATATTAAAAGTTAATTGATTAGCACTAGGAATATTTTGCCCATCTTTCTGCCACTGATATATATTATCGACACCGATAGCAGTCGCTGTAAAAGATGCACTTCCTTCTAAACAAGCAGCAGTATTTGTTGGTTGCGTCAAAAACTCTGAACCTTGATTAACTGTAAGAGTAGCTTCATTACTTGTAATTGCTCCACAAGAGTTTCTAACTTCAACTTTATATTTACCACCATCAGAAATTTTAAGATTATTAACATTTAATGTTGCTACTATTTGACCATTTATTTCAATGTTATCTTTGAACCATTTGTATGCAAGTCCAGTCCCATTTGCAGCAACAAAAAAACTTGCTTGCTTTTTGGTACAAGATACTAAAGTTAGAGGTTGTGTTGTTATTGTTGGAGGTCCCCCAATGGTAAAATTCGCACTGCTTTCACCTGATATAGTATTATCAGAAAGGTCAGTAATTCTAATTTTGTAGTCCGAGCCAGCCACAATCCCAGAAGGAATACTCCAAGAGTAAGAACCAGTCGAAGCCTGAGTCGAAGCTATAATTGGAGTAACCGTTGCTCCTTTTAGTAAGTCAATTTTGATAGCAGTGATACCAAATTGAGTCCAAGTGATGGTTTTATTAGTACCAGCACATAATAGTTCACCACCATTAGGGTCAGAAACTGTTAGACCTTTTACGATAATTTTTTGAGAATTTATATTAGGTACATCACCACCAGTACCACTATTTTTATTTACTGAATTACCAGCTGCAAAAATAGTATATTCTCCAGCAGTTGTAGGTGCAGTCCAAGAGAATTTAAAATCAAACTCCCCACGAGAAAAGTCTTGTTTACCATCGTGGGTAAGTTCACTTCCAACTTTTTTCAATCCAGCACCAGCAGTAACACTGCCAATATTAGAACCAGAACCATCTTGGACAGTTATATTTGTCCCGGCAGCTAACAAAGTAGAATGAGCTACTCTTACAGTAATTTCAGTTGTTGAACCTGCCTTAACACTAAAATTCCCTGTAGAACTTATAAAGGTAATAGAAGTAGCACTACTATTGCCTCCGTGACAGCTACAACCATCTTTTGAATTACCTGTTTTGCCCGAATTATTAGAAATCAAATCGTAAATTACGAAACTTGACATCAAAATGAGAACAAATAAAGTATAAACTTTTAATTTAGTAGAAAAATACATAAAACCTCAAATATTAAATATAAAAAAATTATTTTGTTTTCTTTTTATAGCATGACACTTAACAATAACCAAAATAATCAACAATAGTTACAATATAATGAAAAATAATTAACATTTATTAATAACATTTGTTAAAATATCATTTTATTAAAAAAAAACTGCCTTTTGAGCAGTTTGAATTTTAGTTTAGATTATTTAAATATATTTACTTTAAATTACAAATATTATATATTTCAAAATATTCATCAATAGTAAGAGGCATAACAGATAATCTTGATTGTTTGATAAGCCCGATATTTTGTAACTTTGAATTACTTTTCATTTCTGAAAGTGCAATAGTATTTGGGAATTTTTGGTCTAAAGTGATATCAATTACATACCATCTTAGGTCATCAGTCGAAGGGTCGTTATACGCTTCTTTACTTACTATTACCTGTCCAACTATATTCATTCCTTGATTACTATGATAAAATAAGGCAATATCTCCCTTTTTCATCAACTGTAAATTATTTCTTGCTTGATAATTTCTGATACCATCCCAAATAGTAGTTTTGTCTTTTGCGAGACTATCCCAAGAATATGTTTCTGGGTCTGATTTCAATAACCAATAATTCAATCTATTTCCTATATAGAGTAAAAAAAATTATAAATAGTAGAGTATAAATTAATAACTATTGTTTTGCTGCTTCTAATAAAATATCTTCGATTTTGTAATTAAGATTTTTGCCCAATCTATCACTTAAAGTATCAACTATCGAATAATAACTACCGTCAGTATTTTTGTAATAAAATCCAGGTAAATTCTTAATTTTGATATCAGTCATATAAGGGTGTTTGTCTTCTTCACTTGACATAAAGTATAATTCATAATCGCTTTGAGATAATCCAGCTTGCTCTAATACTTTGATGAAGTGAGGAAAAGTTCTTTTTGTACCATCACAACTACAAGATGGCTTCACAAATAAAAACAATTTTTGTTTAGTATTATAGTTTTTGATCTGGTCAACAACCAAGGTATCATAAACGTAGTTCTTTTTAGCTTCATCAAACCAAGCAAAGCCGGGTTGGATTAACATATCTTCAACTGTTGCTCTTCTTGCCTCAGAAATAGTAGATGAATCCTCACAAGAACCTAAAGAAAATAATCCAATTACAAATATTCCAATTATGCTAATTTTTGAAAATATTGAGTTTGAAAACAAATTGATAGCATTTTTCATAGAAATCCTTAATGAAAATTTAAATTTAAACTTATTAACAATTAAAATTAAGGATTATTTTAATCAAAATCAAATTTATTTTATTTCTCACTAATTTACTACTCTTTTTTAATAGAATTTAATAGAATTTAAAGTACAGTTTTCTGTTAAACCATCTCTATTTCTTTATCTTGTGTATTTACATTTTCTCTAACATTCAAAAAACTTTTTTGTCTCAAATATCTACTTTTAAATTCATCTTTTAGATAATGTAAATCAACAAATATGAAACAATCAATTGAGTTATTGAAAGATTCATCAATACCATAATCCAAAAAACTTATTGAACCATATTCACAAATATCTGTGTATTTTCTAAGCAATACCGGTACCGCCATTCCATAGTTTTTGAGCACATTTTTGAGGATTTTCATATCTTGATTATAATCTTCGCCAACCAGTATTTTATTACAAAAAATCATATTAGATGCACTAATATTAAATTGATTTTTGGCAACGCACAAAGATTCGTTATTTGAGTACCATTTTTTGTAATAACTAACGATAAGATTCTTGGCTTCTTCAGGATAATTAGCACTAATACTTACGGCTCCAAACAAATATCTAATATCTTTATATTTATTAAGATATGCACCTATTCCTTGCCATAAATAGTCAAGTGCGTTTGAACCCCAGTACTTTTGTTGAATAAAACTTCTACCTAATTCCAAACCTTCATTTAAGTATGGTTGTATTTTGTCATCAAATTTAAATTGTTGAGCATTATAGATAAATTCCATACCATGACTTTCTAATATTTCTTTGCAGATTCCTAATCTATAAGATCCAACAATTTCTAAATCAGACTCATCCCATAAAACTATATGTTTGTAATATCTATCAAAAATATCTAAGTCGTATTTGTTACCTGTGCCTTCCCCGACTTTTCTAAAAGTAATTTCTCTAAGTCTTGATATTTCTTTTAGAATAAAATTAGCTGTTGGGTAAGATACTAAAAAGATTTTTTTGCCATCTTTTGTATATCCTAATATTTCAGATTTTAATAATTCAAATTTTAATTCTTTTTTAGAAACTGGATGTATAATATTTCTTTCTGTTTTGTATATTTCTGGTTTTCCATAGCCTATATTATAAGTATGTTTTTTGAGTAATTTTATTTCTGCTTTGTCGTTTAGTTTTGAGCCAACAAAAGATGAAGACGGAATTATGTTGCCAACTGAAAGGATAATACTATTTGACTTTTTTCTAAACATTTCTCTTGGAAGCAAAGCAGTTGCCCAGTTTTTGTTTATAAAAGATACAACATAAAACAAAATAGAATTTTTGCCTCTAACATTAATTGGCAATATTTGTGCATTATATTTTTTTGCAAATTTCAAAGCACCTCTCTGCCAGTCTTTATCTCTAATTCCTTTCGCTGTAAATCTGGAGACCTCTGCTGCAGGGAAAAAAATCAGAACCTCTTCTTTTTTCATTGCTTCTTCAATCAATTCAATATTTCTTTTTTGTGCTTTTGGTGAATATAAATCAATTGGTAAAAATAGTGTCTTGAGTGGCTCTAAGTTCATCAAAATATCATTTGCTACAATTTTGACATCAGCCCTAACCTCAGATATAGCTCTTAGAATTGACAAGCCATCTAATGCACCGAGTGGATGATTGGCAACACAAATGACTCTACCCTCTGACGGTATTCTTAATTTGTCTTTGCCAGATACATAATACGAAAAATTGAGATACTCAAACAACTCATCAATAAAATCAAAACCGCTTTTATCTTTATTTTTATCCAAAAACTCGTTAATTTTATTTGCTTTTGTAATTATAGTAAATAACTTTATTATAATATTCAGTATTATTTTTGGGTAACTGCTTTCTAATTTAGGGAATTTACTTACAATTATTTCTCTTAAGTCTATTTTTTGCATATTAGTTAATCAATAATGATAAACAGATTGTTAGATTGATTTTATTTGTGTTTAAATATTGGAGATATTAAAACAAGATTAAAATCAATAGTATAATAATTAATGAAAATTATTATTCAGCAAAAATAGAGTTTGTTTGTAAGTTTAATATAAATAATTAGTTAAGATACTGTTAAATTAATGCTTTTGTAGATTAATTGAATAATTGTGGATATAAATTGAAGAGATTTTGGATTGAATTGATATTTAGATTTGTCGAATGATGAAAAGCCAAATTTGAATTTGCATTATTACTAAATTTACTAACTTCAAAATATTCATAAAATGGCAATGAATAAGACCCAGCAAAAATAATATTATTACATTTTGATGGCTCACTTATTTGTGCATTTGTGCTAATAAAATTCGATATTGTTCCACAAATTGAATTGATTATTCCCCAAGAAACTGCATCAAAAGTATTATTCCCTGCTTTTCCTATTAGTTTATTTATTTTTGTTTTGACCAGCATATCAAATGGATTTGAATTTTCAGATAAATCATTAGTCAAATTAATCTTGTCAGTATTCAAATTAAGTGAATTTAGTTGGGTGAAGTAACCAGGGATAATTTGCCCACCTTTGATAATTCCTTTGTAATCTATAAAATTGAGGGTGATAGCAGTCCCAAAGTCAATTGTGATACAACTTGTGTTATATTTCAAATAGCTACTAATTAATCCCAATAATCTATCGGTGCCTATGCCTAAAATATGACTAAATTCTATCAATTTTCTATTTTCTAATTCAATAAATATTTTTCTAACATCAAAAATATTAATAACAAAATTACTCAATTCAGGAGATTTAAGATTATTCTTAGCAAAAGTCTCAAATTCAAATTTAGTTACATTTGAATATATGATGTTAATTTTTATGGTATTTATATTTATAGTATTTGTAGTATCTGTAGTATAATTAGTATCTAAGGTGATTTTATCAAAAAACTCTTTTAGTCTTACTTCTGTTTCATTTTTTTCAATAATCAATATTTCAGAAATGACCTTGGTTTCTAAATTATATTCAGCAACTTTGGTATTACTGTTACCAAAATCTATAATAATTAATATTTCTGACTGGTTATTTTTCATATTTAATAAATGTAAGGTAAAAATAAAGACAAAATCAAGACAAAATATATCTTACAGAATCCCCGTTATCCACCATCAGTTCGTTATTTGAATTATTTTCTATTAATAACAATCTACAATCTTTTAGAATAGTTTTTAGTCTGTAAATCCCTTCTTTATTGATTACGACAATATCTTTATCATAAAGATTAAGAAGCGAAGACCATTGTTCGAATAGTTTATCTTCGTCTATATTTAATAACAATTCAATATTTTTTGTCAATTCATCAATAACGTCATCTATTTGGAAATTAAATCCAAGATTATAAAGTGAAGTAACAATATCACTCAATTCATCTTTAAAAATCTTTTGATTTACATTAATACCAATTCCAATAATAGTACTAACTAACTCTCCACCCATAAAATTATGTTCTGCCAAAATACCACTTATTTTTTTGGAATTACTTTTAGTAGAGTAATTTATATTATCAGTAGACATATTTTCGATAGATTGAATAATATTTTGTTTGTCTTCATCGGAAATAAAATGAATATCATTAGGGTATTTAATTCTAAAATTACCAAGATTTGTAAGATTAACAAGTGTTTTATAGGTTGACAAAGCACCGATTAATTGATAATAAGAGAAGTTTTTGAATGGGGGGATTTTTTTGTGATTAATACCATAAGAGAAGTAAACATTTAAGCCAAATTTACCGTCCCAAACTTTACTATTCCTACCACGTCCTGCAGTTTGAAACTCAGCTGTTACAATTAATTTATCGTAATCGTTTATTATTTCTTTTAGATAATCATTAGTTGATGTAATTGTCTGAAAATGTATTCTTTTTGTTTCACTTAATTGCATTTATGATAAATTTATTAATTAGCTATAAAATTATTAAAAAACTATTCAAAATTATAATTCAACTTTTGATAAAAAAAAATTTAATTAACATTTGACAGTTAATTAAATTTTTTGAAGTCTGAAATAAGCAATGTTAAAATAGTTAAAAATTATAAATATTTTAAGTATACATTGCTCAAAAAGAGATACGATGAAAAGATATTTTGAAATAAGAAGGTAAGATAAAATGTAAATATAATTACAATTTATTCAATTCTTATTTTTTTTTCTTTTTCTTGCCAACCTTAGCATCTTTTTTAGCTTTAGATTTAGCAACAGCTTTTTTGACAGCTGGTTTTATCACAACAGTGCCATCAGCATCGGTAGTTTCTTCGGTTGTTCTAACTCTTCTATCTCTATTTATGATTTGGGTTTCATTATCAACATTAAGATTTTGTCTGTAACTATCAACAAAATCCTTGAATGATTTAGAATTTTTCTCATAACTAGTTTTTAAATAGGCTTCTAATTTCGATTTATCATTACCAAAGTAATTAGAAATTACATTAGATACTAATACCTGTGAGTATTCTTCTTTGGTAACCAAAGTAGAATAAAGATGATTTTTGCCTTTTAGAGTATGAGACAAATAACCTTTCCTTTCTAGTATTTTTACTATCGTTGAGATAGTGTTGTAATTTGGTTTTGGCTCTGGAAATTTGCTTAACAAATCAGCAATCACAACATCCCCTAATTGCCAAATATAGAACATCAATTCTTCTTCTGCTATTGTTAAAAATTTCATTTTAATACTCACTAAAATAAGTTAATAAAAAATTAATACATTTTTCAATTATTAGAATTATTTAAAAATAAATAAAAACTATTATTTTATCACAAAAAAACTTATTTTATTTTTTATGATTGTATGTTATATAAAGTATTATATGGTTTTATATTGTAATAAATTTTATTTTGTTCTATATAATTAGTAATTTTACAATAATTTGTTACAAAATTAATAATATTTATGTAAAAATAATGTTATTTTTAAATTTTAATATGATAAAAATATGATAAAAGAATACTATTTGGTTTTTGATATTGAAACATCAAAATATGATTTTGATTTATTGTCGCAATCTCAACAAGAATATATATTGAGAAGGGCAGAGACAGAAGATGAGAAAAACCAAAAAATCAATGAAATGGCATTAACTCCACTCACTTCCGAAATTGTTTGTATTGGACTTAAGTTGATTTCGCGGGTAACTCCGAATGAAGAAAATGAATTTAAAGAGTGGGAAGAAATTAATAAAGCTGCCTTTATTAATGATAAATCTTTTGATTATGAAGATACATTACTAAAAGAATTACCTCTAACTCAATCAAAAGGTCATTATTTTAATGAAAAAAGATTATTGGAGAATTTTTGGAATGTACTAAATAAATATAACTCTTCGATATTAGTTTCATTTAATGGGCGAAACTTTGATGCACCTTATCTAATGCTAAGGTCAGCTTTATTGGGCATAAGACCAAGTAGAAATCTAATGAAAGGTACAAAATTCAATTATCCATCACATATAGATTTGATTGATGAATTGACTTTCTATTCCGGGAGTTCTGTTGGTGCGACCAAAAGATTTAATTTCGACTTTTATGCACAATCATTTGGAATTAAATCGCCAAAGGCAGAAGGAGTTGATGGCAGTATGGTTTCCGAACTTTTTCGTAATGGAGAGACTGACACCATTGCAGAGTATTGTTTGAGAGATGTTGATGCTACTTGGGAATTGTTTTTGATGTGGGATAAATTTTTGAGATATTAATTTTTGAGATATTAATTATAACATATAAAAATTAAGATTTACAATATAGATTTATGATATCAGAATTGGCTAAAAAACAGCATTATTTTATAAATTGTATATTATTAACCTTCATACAAGACTTTTTTCTTCGATTTTTTGGCATCGTTGCCTACCCTTCAAAATATATTTAACATATTTTTAGCTCTACAACTATTATAATTTACTTTATTGTTTTAAAAATAATAAAGTAAATTTGATGGAATAATGACTATAATTTTAATGATAGATAATTAAAAATATGCTTGTTCGGTTGTTTAAGTTTTAAAATTTACAAATAAATGAAAAAAATAATTGTATAATATTATCCAATCGGCTAATTATGAAATTTCGAATTTTCGATTTTGAGTAATATTAACCATTTTTTTTCAAGTACAAAATCAGACAGAATCCCTCCAATAGTTATTAACAAAAAATGTAACATTCCCTAAATCCTTTGCCAAATCTAAGTTAGAAGAACTCAAACCGGCATACAATACTCTAATAATGTAGGTATAAATAATTTTTGGCAAACAATTTTCATAACTACCATTGTTGAAAAAAATAATATTTGTTTTAAAAAACAATTTAGAAATTAAAATTAATAATAGATGAAGTATAGATAAATAATTGAAAAATTATATTGACTAATAATTATGTAGTTGGTAAAATTTAAATGTTAGTATCTGTTTAATTTATGATAATTTAATCATCAAAATTTTTTTGGCACAAGTGTTGAGTTTGAGTATTTATAATTTGTACTTGATTATTGAAAACTTATTAATAGTGAATTTTATAGAGAACTATAATCAAAAGATCTCATTAAAGTATCATTATAATTAAATGTAATTTAAAATAAAAAACTTTTTAGTATTTTACGGATAAATCTTTATTCACACGGAGGTGAATCATGCCTTTTGCAGTTGGTGGTAATGCGAGGATACGTACAAACATATCTGCCCAGAATGCATATAACTCGTTAGAGATTGCTAACAAAGATATTTCTCTTAGACAACTTAGATTGTCAACGGGGAAAAGAGTCAACGTTGCATCTGATGACGTGGCTGGTTATATTACTGCTCGTGCTCTACAAGCCAGAAGTGGCTCACTAAAAGCAGCTCTAAAAGCTGTGGGTGATGCTCAAAACAGTGGTTATATTATTATGGACTCATTAGAAAACATCGGTACTTTGATGAATACAATCAAAGATTCAACAGCAACAGCTGCCTCCGGTGCAATGGGAACAGATGAAAAAGTGGCATTAGCTAAGGCAGCATTTAGAATGGTACAACAAATCCAAACAATTGTTGATTCTACCGTATTTGGTGGAAGACAGTTGATAGATGGTACTTTCTCTGCTGATTTTATTATTGGTACAAATGCAACCAATAACTTAATTACTCTTGACCTTAATCTTACACAAAGTAACATAGATTTTAACGTTTCGAGCAATAACTTTAATATCAATTCTATGGGTGTCGGCACATTTGCTGGTATTACAGGTTTGGATATGAGAATGTTTGATGATGTTTCTTCTAGTGATTTGGGTATATTTGGTTACCCAACTATTGGTATAACACTTATAAGCTTGACCGAAGCATTGAATAACGTAAGTAAAGTTGCTTCTTATGTCGGTGGAATTGTAAATAGATTAGATTCTCAAGAATTGTTATTGAATAGCCAAATTGTAAACTATAATACAGCTATTTCGAGAATTGAAGATGCAGACGTTGCAAGAGAACAATTAGATTTAGTAAAATCTCAGTTCTTACAACAAGCATCATTAGCTTCTTTAACTCAAGCTAATCAAAATCCACAATCATTCTTACAATTGATTTCGGGTAGATAATCTATCTCTAATTAAGAAGTAGTATCTATATTTATTAATAGTTTGTAATCTATTATAGATTATAAATGCTGAGTATTTATAGAAATGATATTGTGTTTCTAAATAAAAATTTTAATTAACTAACTATTGTGAGGTTAAAATGCCCTTCGCAACTGGTATTTTATCAAGAATAAGAACTAATATACCAGCAGAAAATGCTTATAATAGCTTGTCTACTGCAAATTATGATATTTCGCTCAGACAACTTAGGCTTTCTACTGGTAAAAGAATAAACAACGCATCAGATGATGTCGCTGGATATATTACTTCTCGAGCATTAATTTCTCGTAACGGTTCATTACAGGCAGCATTAAAAACTGTTGGTGACGCTAAGAATTTATCTAACATCGTTATGGATGCTTACGAAAATATTAACAACTTGGTTACTTTAATCAAAGACCAAACTGCTACCGCTACTTCTGGCGCTATGGGTACCGATGAAAAAGTTGCATTAGCAAAAGCTGCTTTTAGAATGACACAACAAATTCAAACTGTTGTTGATTCTACTGTCTTTGGTGGGAAACAATTAATTAATAGCGACTTCAAGTCTAAATTTTTCGTCTCAACAGATGCAAGAAATAATTTGATAACATTAGAATTGGATTTAACATTCAATAATGCAGAATTTAATGTAGAAAGTAATAACTTTAATGTTAATGCATCAAAAACTAGTAATTTTGCGGGTGTAACAGGTTTAAATTTATCTGATTTAGCAAATGTAAGCGCAACTGATTTGGGTATATTTAGTGAAGAAACAATCGGTGCTACTCTATTGAGTATTTCTGAAGCGTTAAATAACGTAAATAAAACTGCTACTTATATTGGTGGTATTAGTAATAGATTAGATTCGCACGAATCTTTATTGAATACTCAAATTACGAATTACAATTCAGCTATTTCAAGATTAGAAGATGCAGATGTAGCTAGAGAACAATTATCTTTAGTTAAATCGCAATTCTTACAACAAGTTTCATTAACTTCTTTGGCTCAAGCTAATCAAAATCCAAACGGATTCTTACAATTAGTTAGAGGTGGATAATATTTATAATTAGTATTAATGTAATCTAATATTAATCTATTTACAAATATTCTATCTACCTCTCCGAGGCAGTAGTGGTTTTGATAAATGACTTGAGTTAAAAAAATGAATTGTAAATTTAATTATCTAATATAATTATTCAGATATTGATTTTTATTAATTTCAATGATGTATTTCAATTGTGTAAACCAATGATATATATTTAAATGTATGAATCTATAATTATATATTATTAGTTATAGTTATTAGTTATAGTAATTAGATTATACAAAAAATATCATAAGTTTTCATAATATTCACTCAAAGAAGTTACTTATAGAAGTTATTCAAAGAATAAATCTTTTGATAAATTATATATGTTTTAGATTTAATGTGCATCAAGCCAATTTTTCCCAAAGCCAGATTCTACTAATACTGGGACTTCGCCGAGGGATAACGCAGATTGCATCGTATTTATTACTAACTCATTGATTGAATCTTTTTCATTTTCAAATACTTCAAAGACCAGTTCATCGTGTACTTGGAGTAACATTTTTGATTTGAAATTGTATTCTTTTAATTTAGAAGATATATTATTCATTGCAATTTTCATCATATCTGATGCTGTGCCTTGTATAGGCATATTAATAGCTGCTCGTTCAGTAGCAGTTTTTATCATTTTGTTTTTGCTATTGATATCACTAAAATATCTTTTGCGTCCACAAAGTGTAATTGCATATCCATTTTCTTCTACGAACTTTACAGTATTGCTCATATATTTTGAGATACCTTTGTATTTGTCAAAGTAATTCTCAATTATCTCTTTTGCATCTTTGCGTCCAATTTTAAGCCTTTGTGCAAGTCCGAAACTACCAAGCCCATACATTATACCGAAATTAACTGTTTTCGCTATTCTACGCAAATCCCCGTCAACATTATCCAAACTAACATTAAATAAATTAGCGGCAGTTGCTGTATGAATATCCTGACCCTCTTTGAATGCATTTATCAAGTATTCATCTTCACTCAAATGTGCCATTATTCTTAGTTCTATTTGTGAATAATCAGCTGAATAAATTAATGTTTCGTCCCAATTTGTTACAAACGCTTTTCTAATTTTTTTGCCAAGATTAGTTCTAATTGGTATATTTTGTAAATTTGGGTCATTAGAAGATAATCTTCCAGTACTTGCACCTAATTGATTATAACTTGTGTGAAGTCTTCCATCAACTTTTGATACTAATTTTGGCAATGCATCTATATAAGTAGATTTTAACTTGACTATTTGTCTATATTCCAAAATTAAGTCCGCAACTGGGTAAGTAATTGCTAATTCACTCAATACCTCAGAATCAGTACTGTAACCGGTTTTTGTCTTTTTGATTATCGGCAATCTTAACTTTTCGAATAAAATAACTGAAAGCTGTTTTGGGGAATCCAAATTAAATTCTTCTATAGTTTCCTTGAATATTTCGATTTTTAGTTCAACTATTTTTTTCTCAGTTTCTTTGGATAGATATTTCATTAAGTCTGTGTCTAATGCTATGCCTTCAAACTCCATATTAGCCAATACTTCAATCAAAGGGAATTCGATTTCTTCGCATAATTTAAGTAAATCTTCGGTCTCGAGTTTTGCCTTGATTATTTTAGTTAAGTTAAATATAGTCTCTGTTACCAAACAATTTAGTACATAAGTTTTGTTATTGATTACATCTAAGATTTTTTGGCTTTTGACTGGCTCTTCTTTGAAATTTCTGCCATAAGTTAATTTTCTTTTTACTAATTCTTTTTCTAATTTTGTATTTAAAAATTTATCAGCCAAAAACTCCAAAGTATGTTTATTATCCGAATCTAAAACAAAAGAAGCAATCTGCAAATCTATTCCAATGTTTGTCAAGTGTATTTCTAATTCTCGTAATTTATATATTGTATTTTTGATATTGAACACATTCTTTTTGATTTTATTACTTTCTAATATTGGTTTTAATAAAGTAATTTTCTCAAAGTCTAACAACTCTTCATAATTTACTTCATCTTCGCTTTCAGCAAATAAATTACCCAAACTATCCGCATTATTAAGTTTATTAGTATTTTTTGTCTCTTTGCCATCTTTGATTAATTCAATAAAAAACACCTCTTCACTCTCAACACAAAAGCTCGCACCTACAATATGAGACTTCATTCTATCTACCGAACTAAATATAAAATTTAGTGAAATCTCTTCAAAATTCTGTAAATAAAAAGCAAGTTCTTTAATATCTTCTAATTTAGTCAATACTGTATATTTTTTGTAAATATAGTCTTCTACTGCTGAATTATTGGAATTAGAAGTAGAATTATTAGAATAGTCATTGTCCGAATTTTCATCAAATGGATTGGTTTCAGATATTGGTGCATCGGTATTGAGTTTATTGCCCGGACCGGACTTTATGCTCCACTTTTGTCTTAATGTTCTAAATCCCATTTCATCAAAAAAAGTATCCAACTCCGCAAAATTAACATCAGTAACAAAACAGCTGTCAATTGTAAAATCCAAAGGAACATCAATTTTGATTGTAACAAGAGTTTTTGATAAAAAAGCCATTTCTTTATTATCGATTAATTTCCTTTTCATAGCGTTTTCAGGCAATTCACTAATATTATCGTATAGATTTTCTATATTTCCATACTTCTGAATTAGTGGAATTGCTGTTTTTTCGCCAACTCCCTTTACCCCAGGGACATTATCAACGCTATCGCCAATAAGTGCCTGTACATCTATGACTTGGTCTGGTCTTACACCAAATTTTTCTTTGACACCATCATAGCTCACAAGTTCGATGTCTTCGCCCTTTCTTGCTGGCTTAAAAATAGTTATGTGGTCATCTACTAATTGATAAAAGTCCTTATCAGCAGTCAAACAATATACCTCAATACCATTGGCGCTTGATTCTTTGGCAAGTGTGCCGATAATATCATCGGCTTCATAGCCGTGTGCTTCTATTTGTGGTATTCCCATCAACTTAATTAGCTCTTTGATTCTGATTAATTGAGGTGCTAATTCTTCGGGGAATTCTGCTCTATTGGCTTTGTATTCTACATACATATTATGTCTAAAAGTTGGCTCAGAGGTATCAAAAACTACTGCCATTCTTTCTGGATTTTCTTTTTCTATAAGTGCAGTAATAATATTAGAGAACCCAAAAATAGCACCAGTTGGCTCACCTTTAGTATTTTTTAATCCAGATTTTATCATTGCGTGATAGGCTCTGAATACCATTGACATTCCATCAACTAATATAAATTTTGATTGATTTGGCATAATTAGACATAAAATAGATACGAATTTTAGATAAGAAATGATAAATTTTATTTTTGATTTATCAATTTAAACAAAAATAAGATATTACTTTTAAATTTTGTTAATATTAGCACAAGTATTTAATTTTATTGATATTAAAATTTGTATTAATCATAGTAAAAAAAATTGATTTTTGGAAAAGTAAAAAATAATTATTAATATTAAGTTACAGTAATTTACACTTATTAAAATACACGTTTTCAGTTAAATATGTCATATTGAACTGAGCACTATTAATAAAAAAATATTTAATAAATAATCCAATATCAATTGATATTTCTATTTTAAAATCAAATACGTACGTATATGAAATTATAGTTGATGTCGTAAAAATTCAATCAAATAAATTTATAAAAATTAAAGAATAAATAATATGAAGAAATTAATAATTTTAATTGCAATCTTATTAATTCCAATCAGTGCATTCAGCACTGATTGGAATCATATAGGATTATTTGGAAAAGATAATCAAGGTGGTATTAGCTTAAAATTAATTTGTTTTGATAATAATTGCACATTTATTGTAAATAATACAAATTTTTTTAATGTTTATAAATCTTATGATAGTGGGTTAAAATGGCAATTAATTTATAAATAAAAAACGACATTTGAAGATACCGAACCTACAGCTGGAGATATTTCAGATATTTCTATGCCTGATTCAAATCATATATACATTACTTATTTTGATAGATTTATAATTCAAAAAAGTGTTGATGGTGGTAAATCTTTTGAAAAAATAGTTGTAAGTGATTCAATTGCCTCCGTCAATAATTTAGTAATGTATGACTCTTTATTTGGCTTTGCGTTATATAAAAATCTCGTCTTTATAACTTATGAACGAGAAAAAATATTTAATGAGGGATATTCTGGTATAATTGCAACAGAATTTTCAAAAAATGGTGATGAAATAGGCATGTGGAGAATTAAACAAATGATAAAATTAAATAAAGCCGAATTCTTATCAGAATTTGGTGATGAAATAGAAATATATAATAATATTAAATATTCAAAAAATAAATTTATATTTAAGTTTAATATAATTACAAGCACAAATTTGTAATCTTACTACTACTCCGACTTTAATCCTACTTCTGTAGAAAATGAAGTGGTTTTAAACCCAGACTTTCTCATCTTCCCCAACCCATCATCAGATAAGATTTCAGTAGATTTGGGTGGTGGTGATGGCTTACTATTAGTTGCAGATTTGAGTATATATGATATTTTGGGTAATGAGATTATGACTATCCCAAATTATACCAACAAAACACTAATTGATGTGAGTACTATCCCAATTGGCACATACACAATACAAATCCAGACACCAACTGGTAGCGTTATTCATAGATTGTTAGTGAATAGATAGAATTTTAAGCAAGGGGTGATGTGTTGTCTAGGAACAAAAAAAGAGCAAGAAAGTATAACCCCTTGCTCTTTTAAATAAATTTATTCTTAACCAATTAGAAAGTGTAACAACCAATTTCACGAGAAATTATAAGTCTTTGAATTTCTGATGTACCTTCGCCGATTTCTAATAATTTTTGGTCTCTATAATACTTTTCAGCTTCATATTCTTTCATTAATCCATATCCGCCCAAAATCTGAACACAATGATTGGCTGACATGTGAGCTAATTCAGAGCAACTAAGTTTGGATATTGCGCCCTCTTTAGTTATGTTTTCACCTTCTTCGAGCATTCTACAAGTATCGTACAAATATTTTCTATTTAATTCTAAGCCCATTTCAACATCAGCTAATTTAAAAGCATTTGCTTGATATGTAGATATAGGTTTGCCAAAAGTTTTACGTTCTTTTGCATATTTAAGGGCATATTCAAATGCACCCTGTGCCAAACCCAATCCCATTGCAGCAATAGATAATCTACCTCTGTCTAATGTCTCTAACATTTGTCTGAACCCATCACCTCTTTTGCCCAGCATAGCTGATTTGTGGACTCTCACATCTTCAAAAAACAATTCGCCAGTATTTGACCCTCTCCACATCATTTTGCCCTTCATCGCTCTCTGTACGAATCCTCTTGTTCCATTTTCTACAATAAAGCAAGAAAGTTCTTTTTTGCCATTAGGTTTGGTACCAGTAACAGCCAAGACAGTCGAGCCAAGAGTAATATCAGTAGCTGAATTTGTGATAAATATTTTGGAACCATTTATCACCCATTCATCTCCGTCTTGCACCGCAGTAGTTTGGGTATTTCCAGCGTCAGAGCCAGCTTCTGGTTCAGTTAATCCAAAACCCCAAAGGTATCCCTCAGTTAATTTTGGTAAATATTTGCTTTTTTGTTCGTCCGTACCAAAGTAATACAAAGGACCTGTGCCCAATGAATTATGTGCTGCAACAGTTGCTGCATTAGAGCCGTCAATTCGTGCAATCTCTTCTACAGCAATAATATAAGAAACATAATCTAATCCACTTCCATTGTATTTTTCGGGTATAAAGGCACCCAAAAGACCCAATTCAGCCATACCTTTTGTTATTTCATAAGAGAATTCCTCTTTTTCGTCAAATTCCTTTGATTGTTTCTGAATTATATCTTCGGCAAATTTTCTTACAGTATCACGTAATAAAATCTGATCATCATTTAATCCTCTATTTATTCCTTTGTTCTTAGACATAATACTCTTAATTTTAATTTTTTTGTTAATTTAAGTAAATTAATTTATTTTTTTAATTTTTGTTTAGTTTTAGAATTCTTGTTAGAATTTTCTATAGAATTTTCAACTTTTATATTAGCAACTTCTGCAATTATAATAGGTTTCCCTGGATCGTGAATAGTAACTTTATAAATAAATTTATCTTCCCTTTCAAACCATATTTCGAATGTAGAAAGTATTTTACCTTTTTTGACATCAACCATATAAGTTTCAAACCTATACTTATTAGCATTTTTGTCATAATCACCTAAATAAGTATTCGGAATTCCACCATTTCTGTCGTAACCGTGTAAGTAATATTTTTCTATACTCTGGTCATAGCCAATGTAAACCAAACTCTCTGTTATTATTTGTTGATTACCTTGTAATCCTTTTAATTCCAACAAAGTACCAGATAGTATTACACTTCCAACAATTCTACCTTTAGTCTGAGTTTTTTTGCCTTCCAAATCACTAAAACTGGATATTTGATTCCATTCTCCAACAAATTTATGAAACTGTTGGTGTTCCTTTGTCAAATTCCCAAATCCTTGAGCATTGGCAATATTTGGATTGATTAATCCTAAAGTAAAAATCACACAAAATAATAAAGCAGAAGTAATTTTAATAAATGTAAAAGAACTATTAAAATTTTGGCTTGTATTTGAATTACAATTAACAAGTATTTTTTTCATATTCGGTCGTTTTATATTAAATAATTAAAGAAATATGCAAGTTTTGGCTATTTATTAGCAAATGAAAGATTTATTAAGAAAGATTATTGAGAAAAATCTTATAGCATGAATTTATATAATGAGTTTAATATTCTCTGATAATTTGAAAAAAATCATTATTCAGTAAATCATTAACTTTACTCAAATCTTTGCCACCTGCTTGAGCTAAGTGAGGCTTACCTCCACCACCACCACCAAGAACCTTTGCAGCTAAAGAGACTATCTTTCCAGCATTATATTTTGATAACAAATCATCAGAGACAGTACAAACAATCGAAATTTTGTCCTCAACTATAGATAGAATAAGGCATACAGAATTTTTAGTCTTATCTCTTAATTTTTCACCCAAGTCTCTCAAGTTATTTGCTTCTATATTTTCAAACTTACCAATTACAACATTTATGTCATTAATTATAACAGGATTTTCAATTATTTTGTCAAGGTTATTTGCTAATTCAATAACGACAAGTTCATTGATTTTCTTCTCTAATTTATTTATTTTATCTTGCAATTCATTAACATTTTCGCCTTTTTCGGCAATTCTGTCATTAAGCATATACACATAATTTTGAATTGCGTTACCTGTTATAGCTTCAATTCTTCTTACTCCAGATGCAATTGCAGTTTCTGTGATAATTTTGAAGAACCCAATTTCAGATGAATTACTAATATGAGTACCACCACACAATTCGATGGAAAACTTCTCATCAATTACAACTGCTCTAACTGTATCTCCATACTTATCACCAAAATACATTTTAATTTTGCTATTTTTTTTGGCTTCATCAATATTCAAAATATTAGTTTTTACAATATGACTTTCCAAAATTTTGGTATTTACAATATCTTCAATATCTTTGATAACAGATTTATCAACTTTCTCAAAATGATTAAAATCAAATCTTAGATTAATATCATTTACCATTGAGCCTTGTTGTTGGATATGTGACCCAAGTGTCATTTTTAAAGCTTCGTGCATTAAGTGAGTAGCCGAGTGATTTCGGGCAATTTGTTTACGTTTTAATTTATCAACTTGCAATAAAGCAACATCTCCAATGCTATTTTCTAATTCTCTATCACAAAAGTGAACATAAGAATTACCAAATTTTCTCACATCTTCAACAAAATACTTTTCTCCACCAAAGGTAATAATCCCAGTATCAGAAACCTGTCCGCCACTTTCTACATAAAAAGGAGTATTTTCTAAAATTATCTTATTTTCTTCAACAAATAATATTTTAGATTCAGATTCTAATCTATCGTAACCAACAAAATCTGTATAGTAATTAAACTTATTACTGTCTGCTTCTTGCAAAATTACTTTTCTGGCAGATCTTGATCTTTGTTTTTGTTCTTTCATATTATGATTAAAGCCTTCGATATCAACTTTAAATCCAATATCTTTTGCCATCAATTCGGTCAAATCCAACGGAAAGCCAAATGAATCATAAAGCAAGAATGCCTCATCACCATTAATAATTTTTTGTTCAGAATTAACTTGATTAGAAACAATCTCTTCAAATTTATTTATACCACTTTCAAGCGTCTGCAAAAAGCTCTCTTCTTCGCCTTTGATTACCTTTGTAATTATTTCTTGTTGTGTTTTAATTTCTGGGAATACATCGCCCATAATTTCAATTAATTTTGGAACAAGCATAAAAAGTATAGGTTTATTTGCACCTAATTTTTTGGCATATCTCGAAGCTCTTCTTAATATTCTTCTCAAAACATAACTTCTACCTTCATTACCAGGCAAAGCACCATCAGCAATAGCAAAACTCAAAGTTCGAATATGGTCAGCAATTACTCTCATTGCAATACCAATTTCATTGTTTAAGTCTGTAGAATATTTGTTATTTGTTATTTTTTCGATTTCTTGAATAAGAGGCATAAAAATATCGGTATCATAGTTTGAGTCTTTACCTTGCAATACTCTCGTAATTCTCTCAAATCCCATACCTGTATCTACGTGTTTGGCAGATAATTCACTTAGAGTACCATCAGCTTTTCTATTATATTGAATAAATACCAAATTCCATATTTCAATTACATCAGGCGAACCAGCATTAACTAAATCTTTACCAGATTTGTCAATAGTACCATCAAAATGTATCTCCGAACAAGGTCCACAAGGTCCAGTTTCGCCCATCTCCCAAAAGTTATCTTTTTCATCAAATCTCAAAATATTATTTTCTGGTAGGTATTGTTTCCAAATTTCATACGATTCATCGTCAGTTCTATAAACTGTTACATATAATCTATCTTTTGGCAATTTCCATACATCAGTCAATAATTCCCACGCCCATTGGATTGCTTCTTTTTTGTAATAATCCCCAAAACTCCAGTTACCCAACATTTCAAAAAAAGTATGATGATATGTATCAACCCCTACTTCTTCCAAATCATTATGTTTTCCGCTCACTCTTATACATTTTTGTGTATCGACAGCCCTTGTGTATTCTCTGTTCCCTTCTCCAAGGAATACATCTTTAAATTGGTTCATACCAGCATTAGTGAATAATAGAGTTGGATCTCCGTGAGGTACAACTGGTGCCGAATCAACAATTTTATGCTCTTTATTTCTAAAAAAATCTAAAAATGTATTTCTAATTTCTCTTGAATTCATTTGTTTATTAATTTAATTTGATGTTTTTAATTTTCTTAATTTGCTAATATATTTCTTTAGCTGTATGTTTGGTCATATATTTAGTTATAATATAGTCAAATAGCTAAATAATAAAAACAAAATATATTCTAAATTGTTTTATATCAAGTTTACAAAAATAGTCAATTTTGGATTTTTATAATAATTATTTAATTAATATTATAGCTATTATTTAAATATATTTCAATAAATTAATACAACTTAGTATGTTTTTATTTCAATAATTATTTTAATTATTCTTTTTTTTTTATATTTGAAAATATCAAAGTTATAAAAAGTAATAAATCAAATTTTTATTAGTAATTAGCAAAACTTTATAGAATATTATATTGAATAATAATTTTAATTAATACCATAAACTTTTGCAGAAAATATTATTAATTTGCTCAATTAGATTTCAACTTTTTCAATAAAACAATATTACTCAAATTTATTATGTATGATATTAAACATTATAAAAATGGAAATAAATAAGAAAACTATATTATGATTATGAATAAATTAAAAATTATTATAGTGATTTTCTTAACTTTGTATGTGAATAATAATAATTTATTTACCCAAAGTTCAAACAGTACTGTAACCGATTCAGTTGAATATTTGCAAGGTCCTTGGCAAACAAGACTAAATTATGGATTAACTGGTGCAGTCGGAATTAATTCACACTTTGCAGACTTCAAAGGTCTTGAGGGTGTCAAAAGCTGTTGCCCTGGTTACGAAACCGGCTCTGGTCTTAATATTAATGGTTCATTATTTATGAATATCCCATTAAGTCAAGATTTAGAATTATCAACTCGATTAGGTTATTATGATTTGAGTGGTGTAATCTCGAGAGAAGAATCAACAACTATAGCAAATCTCAACGGCGGTAGTTCACAAGGTAGTTTCGAACACTCTATTGATGCCACTTTGGCAAGTGTAAATTTGCAATTGTTATTAGCATATAGATTGACTAACCAAATTAGAATTAATGCTGGAATTAGAGGTGGTACATTTATCTCTAACACCTTTAAACAAAAGGAACAAATAACAAACCCAAGCAATGGGGTATTCACAGACGTAAATGGTAATAACTTAGGTAGAATTAGAAATCAAGCCGAAGGAGATATTCCAAATATTTCTGCAATAGAATTAGCTATGATGGGTGGTATTAGTTATGATTTACCATTAAACAGTAGTAATACAATATTTTTGGTACCAGAAGCAATGTTGGGATACAATGTTACTTCATTTATAAATAATTTTGGTTGGAATGCACTTACATTAAGTGGTGGTATTGGACTTAGATTTGCTCCAAGAACAATAAGACCAGAAAAAGTAAAACTTCCACCACCACCACCTCCGCCGCCACCTCCATTACCGCCACCACCACCTCCGCCAGTTGCACCAAAATTAGATGCAACAGTTATAGCGTTGGCTTTAGATGAAAATAATAATGAAAGATCAGTTTCTACAATCAAAGTTGAAGAATTTTTGATGAATAGAACACACCCTTTATTACCTTACGTATTTTTTGATGATAATAGTAATGATATTCCAAAAAGATATATGAGACTAAATCAAACAGAAAAAGATGATTTTAGTTTCAAAAATTTCTACAAAATCAAAACAATGGATGTATATCTAAATATACTTAATATATTAGGTAAAAGATTACAATTCTATCCGCAAGGTAATATTACTTTGATTGGATGTAATTCTGATTTAGATGCCGAAAGAGGAAATAAAGTATTATCACAACAAAGAGCAGAGGTTGTAAAAGATTTCTTGGTTAGAGAATGGGGAATTGACTCAAGACGTATAAATATTGAATACCGTAATTTACCAGAAATACCTTCAAACTTAAAAGAGCAAGATGGTATCGAAGAAAATAGAAGAGTTGAGATGGTCGCTAACATACCTCAATTATTTGAGCCCGTGAATGTAAAAGATACTCTTAGAATTTCAAATCCACCAAGATTTAGATTCAAACCACAAATATTTACAACTATCGGTGTTAAAGATTGGAAAGTAATCACTTCTCAAGAAAACAAAGAGTTAAAAGTATTTAGCGGCACTGGCGCCCCTCCAGAAAAAATTGACTGGGACGTTACTTTAGAAAATGAGCAAGAATATGTCCCTCGTTTGGACAAACCTTTACAATATAGATTAGTTGTAACAGATAATGATAACAAAATATTAGATTCTCCGGTACAAACATTGCCAGTTCAACAATTGACTATTGAGAAAAAAATTGATGAAGTTTTAGACGATAAGGAGATTGATAAGTTCGCAATTATTGGATTTAATTTCAATAAATCAGACCTTTCACCTGCCAATATGGAAATAGCAACTTCTGCCAAAAAACGTCTGAGAAGTTCATCTGTTGTTGCAATCAAAGGTTATAGTGATAGAATTGGAAATAATGAACTTAACAAAAAATTAGCATTAGAAAGAGCTTATGCAGTTGCTAATTATTTGGGAATAGATAAGAAATTTGTCAAATCTTACGGTGAAGATCAATTATTGTATGACAATACTTTACCTGAAGGAAGATTTTATTCAAGAACTGTAACGATTGATATCGAAACACCTATTGAATAAATATTAGATTAAGTAAAATAAAGTTGGATTATATTTAATTAATTACAAATTAATGAATATATATTCACTAATTTAGTAACAAATAGTAACATCATTTGTTATTATAAATAGAGTGTTGTTAATAGAGTGATATTAAATTAAAATTTATATGCATTAACTAAAAATAAACTAAATAAAAATAAATTTCAGAGGACCTAAATATGAAAAAAATAAATAATCAAAATTTGAACTACATTAGCTCAAGTTTTCTTCATTTACTAATCGTTTCATTATTACTATCGTTTTTTAATGAAGCTTTAATTTCACAAGAAACAATAAAGATTATTTCTGTTGACCAAAGCAATTATCCAAAAATGAAAGCTGAGGTTGTTGTTACCAATAACTCTAACCAAGAAGTTAGAAACTTAAGTAATACAGATATAAAAATTAAAGATGGTGGAAAAGATAGAGCAACCAACTCGGTATTTTGCTCACCAAATGTCAAAAAATTCTCTCTTGTATTGACAATTGATAAAACTGGAAGTATGAACTCTAATCCTGCAGATATTGGCGATAATACAAATCTTAATACACCTTGGAAATCTACTATAGCAAAAAATTCTGCAATAAAGATTATTGATGTATTGCCTTTTGATAGATGTGAAGCAGGGATTACAGAATTTTCTTCTGGAACTACGGCATCAATTCAAAGGATGTTTTTTACAACTGATAGAGATTCATTGAAAAAAGATGTTAATAAAATAGCTTTTGGTGGGGCAACCGATATTAATTCTGGTTTTTTGGGTCATAATGGAAATAGAGGAGCATTGGATTTGGCTGCTTTTGCTCGTTGGAAACCATTTATAATATTTTTGACTGATGGCTTACATGCCCCTCAATCTACTTCACCAAAAGGACAAGCTCTAAAAACAGGTGAAATAATTGCAAGAGCGAATGCAATTAATGCAACTGTTTTTATAATTGGATTGGGAGTAGATCTGAGTGCTAATCCAATATCAACTATAGCCCAAGGTACTAATGGTAGACTTTATAATAATTTAACATCGCAAGCTGAATTAGAAGGTGTACTTTCTCAGATTTTGCAATTAGCTCAATTAGACGGTAATCTTGCTCCTTGTGAAATAGAATGGGATACTGATTGTGATGGTGGGGATTTGGAAGTAGAGTTTCAGTTAGGTAACAAACCTAAAGATACATTTACTTATGTAATAAACCCACTAAAATTACCAATACTTAATACTACAAGAGCAGCAAACAATACTATTTTGAATATACCAGTTGGTGGTAGTCAAGCAGTAGATGTAGTAATTGATGCTCAACAAAACTTTTTGAATATTACTGGATTTAGTTCTACTATTCCAGAATTTGAAGTATCAAATTGGGGTGGGACTAATCCTCCTTTCAAATTAAATAAAGGTGAAAGCCGAACTATTAAAGTCTCTTATAAACCAACTGACAAAAATTGTAAAGAAGGTGTAGTAACTTTATTATCATCTGATGCCTGTACAATCAAGCCAATCAATTTAAAAGGTGGAACTGTATTAATTGAAGATATTAATGTTGGATTTGCTACAAAAGGTGTAACTAAAACTGCTGTATATACTAGCAAGTTCTGTAATAATTCCTGTGATGATATAGAAATCACTGGTTATAGAGTTGGTGGCAATAATCTAACAGAATTTAAAGTAAATAACGCAATTAAAGTACTCAAAAGTGGCGAATGTTTGGATATGGATATAAGTTATACGCCGGTTGATGTTCAACTCTCAACTGCTACTTATACTATCGTAGCCAAAGATGGAAACGAATATACTGCAAACATCACTGGTACTGGCTCTGGCTTACCAGAAATATTAGCAAATGACTTGGCTTTTGGTGCTATTTCTTGTGGTGAAACAGAACAAGATGTTGCTATCAACAACTCTGGTGCAATTGATTTGAATATCACTTCAATTACACTTTCGAATACAGTTGATTTCTCATTAGTTGGGGCAAATCCTACTATTGTTCCTGCTGGTGGAACTGTAAATGTAAGAGTGAAATTCAGACCATCGAACAAAAATCCTAATTTCACTTCTGATATGACTATCATTAATGATTCGGATAATGACAAAAATAAAATCGTAAAAATTACCGCACAAAAAAATCAAATAGACTTCGTAACTAATCTTCCTTCTATAGATTTTGGAATAGTTTGTCCAAATGAAGTAATTACTCGTGATGTAGAATTTACGAACTTGAGTAATGTAGAGATAGATTTCCTTGGTAGTTCGGTAATTGGTACTGGTTATTCGGTTGATAAATCAAATTGGAAATTAAATACTAATTTAACAGACAAAGTAACTATTACTTTCACAAGTGGAGCCGATGGAACATTTACAGGAGTTTGGACTATTATAGATGAAACGTGTAAAGAAAAAACAATAAATGTAAATCTTACTGCACAAGTAGTAACTCCGGTATTAAATGCACCTAACACTAATTTTACTGCAACAATTGGTAATTCTGATGATAAAATCATTGCCGTTGCTAATCCTACGGATAGAGATATGTTAGTTGATTTGAGTACTGATAATGCACAATATACTATCGTCCAACCAACTACGGTTACAAACGTATTAATTGCTAAAAATAGCAGTATTAATGTTATTGTCAGATTTACGCCTGATAAAAACAACCCTTTACCAAACAGTAATTTAATAGCTAAAACTAACGCTTGTAATTACACTGGTAATTTTAATCTAATCGGTGACCCTAAATTTGCAACAGCAGACTTAATTATTGATGAGACTTATTCTGGCTTAATTGGAGACAAAATCACAATACCAGTTAAATTAAGAAATAAATTTGAAGTGTTAGCAACTGGAGCTAAAACTATTAACTTTACAATTGAATTTGACGCAACTCTATTAGAGCCGACTGGTACAACGCCTGTTGGTACTATTGTTGGTGGCAAAAGAAGATTGCCGTTGACAATTAACTTGAATGGAACAAATGCAGACCAAGATTTGAATTTAGATTTTATAATTGCTGATGGTGGTGCTGTAACAGAAACTGATATTACATTTATAGCTAATCAAACTGTTGATAATAATTCTATTGCATTAAATATTGATAACGGTAAATTCACTGTAATTTTGGTAAATCTAAAAGCAAAAATATTCCCTGTAGCTGCAAAACCAGGCGATGTAATTGATTTTCCTTTATATGTAAGAGATAAAAACAAAAGTTTACAAAACTTCCATAAAGGTATCAAAACTTTTGTAAGGTACAATACAACTACAACAGAAGTACTTGGTTTGCCTTCTACTGTTTACAACAGCGATTCTAGATTTAGAGATGTAGAAATTAGTCAGTTAATTAACTTTTCTGAAATTAATAGACAAAATAATTCACCAATTTTAAATGCAGAACCAGGCGATATATTACTAACCACTCTAAAAATCAGAGCTTTATTGGGTAATGAAATCGTTTCTGATATTATAATATACAATTCAACTACAATAGAAGGTAAGGTAACTATCGAAGCCGATACTGCACAATTTACTATATTGGGCGTTTGTATTGATTTAGATGGCAGTGCAAGATTAATTAATCCATTGATTGTGAACTCAGGGGTAAATATCAAACCTAACCCAACAAGTTCAATTTTCAATATTGACTTTACTCCTACTGAGTCTGGATTCTATAGTCTAAAATTAGTAAATATGGCTGGTGCTGTTATTAGTGAATTGGTAAATGAAGAGATAATTATTTCTAATACAAGTAATTCTGTTGACAATTCTATTAATAATTCTATCAACAAACAAGCAAATACTGATAATTATAGAGTCTATAACTTTAATTTAGATGCAACTAATTTTACGAATGGCGTGTACTTTGTAATTTTAAATACTCCATCACAAAACTTTGTAGAAAAATTAAATATAAGCAAATAATTGTCTTTTTAAACTATTTTTAATTTAAAGAAGGTATCAAAATAATTGATGCCTTTTTTAATAAAATTTGAGATTTTCTAATAGATTTAGAATTGGATAGGAGATTGATGGAAGAAATAGAATTACCAAAATATAAAAATGAACATTATGATAAAAGTGCATTTGGTGAAAAGTTTTATGGTGACCCAAGTTCTATTAATTTAATTATAGATATAATGGTAGATTTCCTTCAAAATGAATTTAAGAATGAATTTCACAATTCAATAGTTAATAGAGATTTAGAACAATTTTATTTTACAATTCATAAACTAAAAGGCTCTGCAGCCACAACTTGTATGTTGAATTTATATAAGTATAGTGTTGAGTTAGAAAATGTAACTTTCGAAGATGAGGCATTATTAAATTCTAAAGTTACTCAAATTAATGAGGAAATCGAAATAATACTAAAAATGATTAAAGAAGAAAATGATTAAAAAAAATGATTAAAAAAATAATATTAAGCAAAAAGGACTATTTAAATGAATAAATAGTCCTTTTGTATTTTCTAATAGATATAATTTCTAATATTTAGTTTTTGCTTACTTTAAGTAATAAGTCAACAATTCTATTTGAATAACCAAATTCATTATCATACCAGCCAACAACTTTGACCATATTTTCATTAACGTCAGTTAAATCAGAATCAAAAATACAAGAGTGTGGATTGCCGATAATATCACTTGATACCAATGGATCAGTAGAATACTCTAAAATACCTTTTAGATAAGTTTCAGATGCTTCTTTCATTGCATTATTGATTTCTTCTTTAGTAGCTTTAGTTTTGAGTATAGCCGTGAAATCCGTTAATGAACCATCAGGAAGTGGCACTCTTACAGCATAACCTTTTAATTTACCTGCTAACTCTGGAATCACAAGACCAACTGCTTTTGCAGCGCCAGTCGAAGTAGGAATAGCATTTATAGCTGCTGCTCTTGCTCTTCTCAAATCTTTATGGGGCAAGTCCAATATTCTTTGGTCATTAGTATAGGCGTGTATAGTAGTCATAAAACCAACTTCAATACCAAATTTATCATTTAATACTTTTACCATTGGAGCCAAGCAGTTTGTTGTACAAGATGCGTTTGATAACACCAATTCATTACCAGTCAATACTTCATCATTCACGCCGAGAACAACAGTAGCATCTAATGCATCTTTGGCTGGTGCAGTTAAAATAACTTTTTTCGCACCATTTTCGATGTGTTTCAACAAAGCTTCTTTACTTGTATAAACTCCTGTTGCTTCAATAACTACATCAATTTCACCCCAAGAAAGTGCTTCTATGGTTTTTTCAGCAGAGATTTTGATTTTTTGGTTATTGATTGTAATTGAGTTTTCGTCAGAAGTAACAGTCCCAGGGAATTTATTATGTACGGAATCAAATTTAAATAAATGAGCTAATGTTTTGGCATCAGTTAAGTCATTAATACCAACTAATTGAAAATCTATTCCTCTATTGAATAGTTCTCTGACTACTATTCTTCCAATACGACCAAATCCATTTAATGCTATTTTAAGAGACATCGATACTCCTCAAATTAATTTAATACAGTTATAATTGATAAATTATTATCTTTACGTTTAGTTAAAAAGTCAATTTAATTATATAAATATAATCTTACAATTTACAGACGTATTTAGTTGAAATAATATTAATTTATAGTAAAAAATCTTAATATTAAATAAACTTAAAATAATGGCTTCTTTTTCTTTGGCACAATTAATGTTTTTAATTCTTGAAGTTATATAGATTTAATTTAGATTTAATTTTAAAAAAGGATCTAATATTTATTTAATATTAAGATGTTAAAATTATGAAAAATAGCAAGTATACATTAAACTTAAGACAAAATAATAATATGAATATTTTTTACAAACTTTGTCTTTTTTTGATATTAATATTAGTATTTGGCAGCAAAATATCTGCACAAAATAATTCCGATGAAAGAAAATTGCATAATATTAGTCTTTATGTTGGTGCAAATTATAATAAAGTTGGTGATTTGCAAGATACTAAGATAAAAGTTTCGTCTGGTATTGATTATGAATATAAATTACCTGGACTAAATAATTTGGGTATTGGACTAACCGGAATGGCATCATTTGTGGGAGATGTCGATATTTTTGGCTTTGTACCTATTTATGTCTATTCCAATAATCAAAAATTCAAATTTTTCTTCGCACCTGGTATTGCAAATTATAAAGGTTTGGCAAATAAAATTAATTACCTGCCCAATCAAACATTCCCTGATGAGTTCAAACAAATTACTGCCATCGCTTATAGAGTCGGCGTTGGGTACGAAATCAACATCAAAAAAATAAATCTAAATCCGAGATTATCTTTTGACTTTTACGATAAATTCGCCAACGTTAATCTTGGTATTACTGCCGGCTATAAATTTTAGTTTTATAGTTGTATTGATTCATTTATATTTATTTCTTTTTAAAATTTTGATATATTTATTGAATATCTTAGTTTCATTGGTTGTTTCATTGTATATTTGTGATTGATTTTATTAATTGATATTTATTTATATAAATAATCTAAAAATAGTTATTTAAACGTTTAATGAATATCTCTTAGAACATTGATTAAACAAATAATTAGATAAAATAGTAACTTTAATAATTACACAAATTTTACATTAATGAAACCTCTAAAAATAGCCATACTTTGGCATCAACATCAACCTATTTATACTTACAATCCGCAAACTTTTGATACATTATCCAAAAATGAGATTAATTATAAAAGTGATAATCAAATTGCTAAAGTAAATTCTGAAGATGTAAGCTCTGAAATTGTAAATCAAAGAGAGTTCTTATTGCCCTGGGTGAGATTACACGGAGTAAAAGACTACTTAGACTTACCTAAGTTATTATTCAAATATCCAAATATAAAACAGACCTTCAATTTAGTACCTTCATTATTTGAGCAAATAAAACTTTATACTGCTTCTGGTATCAAAGATAAAGTTTTAAAATTAACTGAATACAAAGCCGAAAATTTAACTTCAGAACACAAAAAAGATATTTTGGATTCTTTTTTTATCTGTAATTATGAAAATTTAATTTCACCAAACCCAAGATATAAAGAACTATATACCAAATACAAAGAAAATACCGAAGACATTAATAAATTTTCAGCTCAAGATTATTTAGATATTCAAGTATGGTATAATCTATGTTGGATTGGAGAAATCAGCAAAACTGACCCTGTTATAATTAATTTAATTCAGAAAGATAGAAATTTTACAGAAGTTGATAAACAATTACTAATTAATTTTCACTTTAAAATTCTAAATGAATTAGCTATTAATTATAAACAATTATATGACATCGGTCAAATTTCTATTTCAATATCTCCGTATTATCATCCGATTTTGCCATTGTTAGTTGATACGGATAGTGCTTTTGAAAATATGCCGAATTTGAAGTTAGAAAAAGGTTTATTCGCATACAAAGAAGATGCGAATGTACAAATCAAACTTTCTACAGATTTTATTAAAGATAATTTTCAAATCAATGAGTTTGGAATGTGGCCCTCGGAGGGTTCAATTTCTAATGAGGTATTGAATTTATTAATAGAAAATGGGTTAAAATGGACTGCCAGCGATGAAACTGTATATTTTAATTCTACAAAAGTAATTCATAATCATCTCAACAAATACTTCCCCAAAATTTATAGAAACTCAAAAGGCGAGATTCTTCCTATATTTTTTAGAGATCATATCTTATCAGACAAATTAGGTTTTAATTATTCAAATTGGAATCATATTGATGCCAAAAATGATTTTATTAACTATTTGTTGCAAATAAGAGACGAAATGATCCGGTTTTTCGGTGAAGACGCCTTAGACACTGCAGTTGTAACTGTTATTTTAGATGGAGAAAATTGCTGGGAATTTTACCCAAACAACGGATTTGACTTTTTGAATAGTTTATATTCGCATTTAGAAACTGATAATTTAATAAAAACAGTTACATTTGATGAAATTTCAAAAGATTTAATTTACAATTATAACAATTATTCTTTAAATCAAAATATTGAGATTTTAGAGAATATTAAAGCTGGCTCTTGGATTAATGCTAATTTCAAAATATGGATTGGACACAAAGAAGATAAAATTGCTTGGAAATTGTTATCTAATGCAAGAGAGATTTTTGAAGAAAATAAATCTTTGATGTCAGAAATACCAAGAGAAGAAGCATATAAGTATTTATTAATTACAGAAAGCTCAGATTGGTCTTGGTGGTTTGGTGATGAACATTCGGCACCGAATAGATTAGATTTTGATAAGTTGTTTAGATATAATTTATTAGAGTTTTATGAAATCATATCTAAAGAAATGCTAAGTAAAGAGATAAATATTAAGATTCCAGAGGCATTGTATTTTAGTATAATGTCTAATAATTTTCAAAATATTGTCATACAACAAAAACACAAAATTACTGAAACATTTGAACATATTGATGATAAAAAGCTTTGGGAAAATGCTGGTTATTATTATGCTAAATCAGAATTTTCGGCTATGCACCAAATCGGAGCAATATTAGATATTTTGAGATTTTTGGTGGATGAAAAGTATATTTATTTTCAGTTTGAATTAAATCAAAAACTAAAAAATATTGATTGTGTTAACTTAGTAATTACCAATCCAATTAATTTACAGGTAAAGTTAGAAAATAATAGAATAGAAGTTATTCAATCAAACAATTATCAAAATAGAAGCAATTATGATAATAAATCTAATGTCGATAACGAAGAAACTAACTTCGTTTCCGATTATTATTTAGAGTATAAAATATTGACTTCTAAAGACACGAATAACATTATTACTCTGCAATTAAACAAAAGTTTAATTATTAAAAGTAATATTCAAAACAATAAGAAAGTTGAAAAGAAAGTAGAAGTTGAATTATATTTATTCACCAAAACATCTGACGGCGAAATTAGATACCCAAGACAAGAAAATCTTAAAATAATATTTGAGTAACATTATTTGATTGTATTTTTAATAGTACAAGTTATTACTTCTTTTGTCTTTTCTCTTTTATGATATTAATTGTTATTTCATTTATGTTTTGATACAAAAAGTCAGAATCTTCTTTGTCTAAATCTGGGATTGTTGCTTTCGAAAAAGTATCATTTGCGGCTGTGTCAATTATAATATCAGACAAACCTAATCTTCTTTGGAAATAGTTACTTACCTGAGTTACACTTTGGATTTTGTCAATAGGAATTATTAATTCAGACTTAAAATATACTCCACGTCTGATAATAATAAATTTATCATTAGTCGAATAACTAAAATTGATAAAATATAAATAATTGTAGTAATAAATTAATGGCGCTAGAGCTAACAATATCAAGTAGTTATAATTAAATAAATAGACTAATACAGTTGTAATAAAAATCAATAATATTGCAAGTTTGAATGTCCTTCTGATGATGACTTTTGTAGAGATTTTTAAGATTTGATAATTCTCTTCTAAGTTTAAGAACTCCTTAATTATATCCAAAATCCTTTCATATCTGGCAAAAGGAACTACTACCTCAGAGGTTTTATTCTTTGTGGAATCGAACCCGGCGGTATCCAAAAATAATGAATAAAAATTGAAGTACTTTTTTAATAAGTTAGTTTTAATCTGTATTAACTGGATTTTATTTATTGGAATTGTAGATTGATTTGTAGTAGTAAATCCAGTTTTGATTATAAAATTATTATTGAATCGTTTGAGACTAAAGTTATAATAACTATTAAATGTTATCACAAAATCCATTAACCACGACAAAAATAATATCCCAATAAATGAAAGTGTAAAAATAATTACTTGTTCAAAAATACCATAATTACTAATATTGTTGATATAATTCTGCTCAAAATCATCTATAATTCCGCCTCCACCAAATATATTTAATTGATTTATCAAGTTTGCCACCCAAAAAGCCACAACAAGAAAAATAGGTCTTGATCTAATCGCCGAAAATTTAATAAGTTCCTTATTATTTAGACTAAATATTTCTCTTTCTTCCTGCTCATTAGAATTTATTAAATTTACTTCTTTTGCTAAAAAGTTATTATTTATGTTGATTTGATTTTCATTTTCATTTTCAGTTTGATTATTTATTTGACTGTCTGCATTGTTTTCTGCATTGTTTTCTGCAAAATTGAGTTTATTTACAAATTGCAAATTTTGACTTAATTTATTGATTTGATTTTTTATTACTTCTGCATTTTGGTAAGTTAGGTATCTTAATTCTCCTTCAGTTTTATTATCGCCAGCGGTCTCCAAACTAACTTTTGCAATTCGAAAAATCTTTTGTAAAAAATTCTGAGAAATACTTATGTTATGTATTTTGATATACGGTATGTGTCGAGTTTGCTTATTCAAAATACCAGAACGAATAATAATCTCTGTGTCTCTGAGTGTATAATTGAACAAATACCAATTGAGAATAATAGAAGGAATTGAAATCAAAAAGATAATAGAAAATAAAATGAAGAAAATCGATTCTTCAATATTCTTATTATAAAATATCAGATAAAAAGGTATTATAAAACTGGGCAGTTTGGAAAATCCTTCATAAATCAAAGTCAGTGGACTTAGGTGATTAATTTTGCCAATTTCAAATTGATTTGAATTGTTTGTATTATTTGAATTATTTATACTATTATTACTGTTATCTAAATTTGGTTGTTGATTTTGCAATTTTTTGATTTCGATTTTTTGATAATTTTCAATATAAACGATTTTTTGATAATTATATTCATTAATAGAAATTATTTATCAAAATCAAGGTAATTTTTATCTATTCTAATATATTTGGATAAAACCAATTCTAATATAAACTGATATAAACTCATAGAATAATTATTTGGCACGAAAATTTTAGATAATTAAATTTATTAATCAATAGTGTAATATCATACAGATTAATTTATGTGTAATTTGTTGAAAACATCGATGAAAAACTCAATAAATAATTCAATAGAAAAATACAATTTTTGATATCAGATAAAAAATAATTAATTGGAGTATATAATGGTTGTAAACGAATTAGGTGGAAGTAAAAGATTTCAACCCCTTATACAGCAAAGAGAAGGAACAACGCAATCCCCATTTGCAAAGTCGGATACATTTGTTGACACTTTAAATGAATTTGTTGGTGATGTAAATTCATTAAAAAAAGAAAGTGCTGAACAAACCGCACGTATGTTACGTGGCGAATCTGTTGACATACATGATGTAATGATTACCGCTGAGAAAGCAAAGACAAGTTTTGATTTACTTATGGAATTAAGAAACAAAGGACTTGATTTGTATAGAGAAGTTATGAGAATACAAGTATAGATTTTACAATAGATAACAATAATTATAAATTTTAGTTTTATTAAATTAATTGACAATGATAATATTAAAGGTTTTGGATAATATTATACATAACTAAAATAAATTGGCTAAAAATAACCTAATATCAAACTGTAGTATCTCATAATTAACTTGAAATTATTATAATTTTATTTTAATTAAAAAATCAGTAAAGTTATTTTCTATAAATTTCTAAAATGTAGATTCAAAAGGCAAAAGATGGCAGAGAGTAAAGTTTTTAATCAATTTAATCAATTCATAAATAAATTAACACGTAACCAAAAAATTATTTTTGGTAGTTTGTTGGTTGTTTCTGTTTTGGGTATATTTTCCTTATTTTTTATTTCTGATAAAAAAGATAACAAAGTCTTATTTTCAAATTTGGAACAGACAGACGCTGCCAAAATAGTAGAAAACCTAAAAGCTAAAGGTATTCAATATGAGCTTAAAGACAATGGTTCAACTATTTTGGTTCCAGAAAATACCGTAATGGATACAAGGCTAACTCTTGCATCTGAAGGATTACCCGAAAACAGTGTTGTCGGCTATGAATTGTTCGACAAAACTAATCTTGGTATGTCAGAGTTTGTTCAGAAATTAAACTATCGTAGAGCACTCGAAGGCGAATTATCAAAAACTATCATTTCATTAGATGAAGTCAAAAAAGCAAGAGTGCATTTGGTAATACCTGAAAAAACTTTATTCAAAGCTGACCAAAAAATGCCAACCTCTTCTGTAACCCTCCACCTTAAATCAGGTCGAAGTATTGGTAAAATTAGTATCCAAGGGATTCAAAATTTAGTTTCTGGTAGTGTTGAAGGTATGAAAACCGAAGATGTTGTTGTTTTGGACTCAAAAGGTAGAATTTTATCTGAGGCAGCTATTGACGAAAATTCTGTTGCAGGGCTTACCTCTACACAACTCACACAACAAAATAGAGTTGAAGAGCATCTTACTACTAAAGTACAAAGTCTATTAGATGGCGTTTTGGGTACTGGTAATTCTCAAGTTAGAGTTAGTGGTGAATTAGATTTTACACGTATCGAACAAACAAAAACTGAATTTGACCCAGAAAAACAAGTAACAAGAAGTGAACAAAATATTAGCGACAAAAATCAAACTGCAGATTCATTGAGTTATCCTTATGTAAATATGAACAAAGATATGACTAATTCAATTACTAATTATGAATTATCCAAAAATGTAGAACATATAATTCACGATGTTGGTGCAATCAAAAGACTTTCAATTGCTGTTATGATTAATGGTATAAATAAAGTAATAGAAAAAGATGGCATCAAAACTCTAGAATATACTCCAAGAACTGATGAAGAGATGAATAAATTTAATCAAATTGTCAAAAATGCTGTCGGATTTGATCCATCAAGAAATGACCAAATTTCTGTATTAAATATTCCTTTCGACAATAGTGATTTGACCGATGAATTAGATCAATTTTATGCACAACAATGGTATGAAAAGCCAGAAAATCAAAAAATCCTATTTTTATTATTTGCAATTTTAGTTACTATGTTATTAATGTTTGCGTTATTACAATCAAAACAAATCAAAAACAGAGTAAGATTGGCACTGTCATTGCCTGAAAATATTGTAGTAGAAGATGATGAAGCAATTGAGGAAGCAGCAGAATATTTGGATGAAGAGATAGTATTTGATGAAAATGACGTTTTATTATTACCATCGGACTTACCTGAACAATTGTTACTTGATGGAGATAGAGAAGATAGAGACTTAGCAGATGCTTCGGATCTTGAGGGAGAAGTTTTTGACAAAGCCTCATTAGCAAGAAGAGCAGATGCTTCAATTCAAGACAACTCTGAAATAACTGAGCAAACACTTTTAAAATTAGAAATAAAAAAGAAAGTTGAAGAATTTGTAAATGAAAATCCTGGTGAAGCCGTTAAAATATTAAGGATATTTATGATGCAAGACGTGGATATGAAAGGCTTTAAAATATAATATTATAATGTTGCATTACTAATAGCATAAATATAAAATTAAATAAAATTAAATAAGTTAGAAATAAAATTAAAATTTAAAAAAGATTATGGCAAAAAAAACCTCTATAGAACAATTATCTGGCAAGCAAAAAGCAGCAGTATTGCTTATGTCGTTGGATGTCGAAGTAGCTTCTAAGGTTTTCAAAGAATTAGACATGACAGAAGTTGAGTCAATAGCTGTAGAAATTACTAATCTAAAAGACATTAGTCCAAAGGTAATTGAAGATGTAATAGAAGAGTTTTATCAATTAATGTCTACCTCAAGTTATATGGTTGAAGGTGGAATTGAATATGCTCAAGTAATATTAGAAAGAACTTACGGTGCTGAAAGAGCTAAAGAAATAATAGAAAAAATTAGAGTATTAACTACTGTTCGTGGATTTAGTATTCTCAAAAAAGCAGACCCGCAACAATTAGCAAACTTTTTATCAAAAGAGCACCCACAAACAATAGCTTTAATTCTTTCGCATTTACCTTTTAACAAGCTGCAGAGGTATTAAGTGAATTTAAAGAAGATGTTCGCTCAGATACTATTCTAAGAATTGCTTCAATTGGTAAAGTATCTCCACAATTGGTCTCGACTGTTGAACACGTTGTTGATCAAATTGCAGAAGCAACATTGTCTCAAAACTTAGCGACAACCGGTGGAGCTCAGATGGTTGCAAATATTTTGAATAAATCACAAAATGCTGCAGCCAAAGCGATGCTTGAAAGTATCGAAGAACAAGATTACAACCTTGCCTCAGAAATCAAAAGACTTATGTTCTTATTTGAGGATATTATTGGAATTGACGATAGAGGAATACAAAGATTACTTAGAGATGTGGACAAAAAAGATTTGGCAATGGCACTTAAAGTTTCTGACGAAAAAATACAGCAAAAAATATTCAAAAATATGTCCGAGAGAGCTGCCGTTGTTATTAGAGAAGAATTAGAATTTATGGGACCTGTAAAGCTAAAAGAAGTAGAATCGGCTCAAATGAGAATTGTTGAAATTGTAAAACAATTAGAAGATGATGGTGAGATACAAGTTGGTGGTAGAGGAAAAGAAGATATCTTTGTATAATTTATATTTTGTTTTGTTTTTGTTTATAATTAGTTTTTAATTTTTCAAATCAATTTTGTGAGTTTTTAAGTTTATGTCAATTGTAAAAATAAAATTACTTAATAAAAATCGAAATAAAATTTCAATTATAAAAGATAGAAATATTATTGATAAAGAAAATTTTATTAGAAGACAGCACTTAGAAATGGTTTATCCTCATCTAAAGTTGCAAGAAGATGAAAGAAGAGAAAAAGAAAGACAAAAAAAATTACAAAAAGAAAGAGATGCAGACTTTGAAAGACAAAAATATGATGAAGATGAATTAGCAAAAAGAAGTCCTAAGAAAATTGATTTCGTTACTTACAAACCAGTATTCAGTCAAGAGTTTGTTTTCACTAATATTGACCAATTAATTGAAATAGACTTAAACAAAGTATCAGAACCTTCTGTACCAATTTCTATAGCAAAAGAAGAAATTCAAAAAGCTTATGAAAAAGGAGTTGCTGATGGACTAATGCAAACGAAAGTTACGTTTCAAATTGAAGTTGAAAAATATCAAACTTGGATAAAAAGAATTGAGAGTGTTACTGACGAATTGCAAAAAAAATTTAAAGTGGAAATGAAAAAGTTAGAGTCAATGCTAATTGATTTATCTTTGGGAGTTGCCAAACACCTAATAAGTCAAGAAATATTGATGAACAGTGATATTGTGATTAATCAAGTAAAAAAAGCTATTTCTTCACTTGATGAAGATAAAATATTCAAGTTACATCTTAATCCAAGTGATGTAGAAATACTCCAAGCAGTTCATTCGACATTATTACCTAATGAATTAGAAAGTAAATCTATTATAATAACGCCAGATAGGTCTGTTGATAGGGGCGGTTGTGTTCTGGAAACATCTGCTGGTTATATTGACGGCAGAATTAGTAGTCAACTTGAAGCTTTGAGTAAAACTTTAAAACAGACTCAACAAAAATATTTATCTGAAAACGATCTTGATAAAGAAATAAAAGAAATTAACAAACAAAAACAAATTGAATTAATAAAAGAAAAAGAAATTGAATTGCAGATGAGAGAAGAATGGGGAGATGAATTCTTTGAAGATTTTGATGAAATTGGTGATATGCGTGATAATAATGATGAAAATGCTATTAAAACGAAGATTGATAAGAATAAAGAAGATAATTCAACTATTACAGATAATAGCAATAATGACAACAGCAATAATAGTTTAGACGATAATTATGATGACATTAATGACTTGATTTTTGGTCAATAAATTACTTAAAATTAGTAATAAGTTTAATAATAAAAATAATTAAATAAATACATAAATTATGTTCGATTCGCAAACTTTAATGGAACAATTTCACAAAGAAATCAAAAAATCTACTAACTTACAGATAAGTGGTAAATTAACTAAGGTAATTGGTTTGGTATTAGAAAGTAATGGACCAAAAGCACCGATTGGTGAAGTTTGTGTATTAAAAGACAAAAATGGCAATGAAATTTGTAAATCCGAAATTGTTGGTTTCAAAGATGAAAACAAAATACTTTCAATGGTATTAGGGGACTTGAATAATATTACCCCAGGAATGGAAATCAAAGCTACTGGCGAATCGTTCAAAGTAAATTGTGGTGTTGAACTTATGGGTAGAATTATTGATGGACTGGGCAACCCTATGGACGGTAAAGGAGAATTTAAGGTTGAAGAAAGAAGGTCTATTTATGCTTCACCTCCCAATCCATTACTTAGAACAAAAATATATGAACCAATCACAACTGGCGTCAAAGCTATAGATTCGATGCTAACTATAGGTAAAGGACAAAGGGTTGGGATTTTTGCTGGTTCTGGTGTCGGAAAATCAACTCTAATGGGTATGATTGCACGTAATACTTCCGCTGATATAAATGTTATAGCATTAGTTGGTGAAAGGGGTAGAGAAGTAAAAGAATTTATTGATAATGAACTTGGTGAAGATGGTTTGAGAAAATCTATTGTAATAGTTGCAACGAGTGATACTCCAGCTTTGGTTAGAGTTAAGGCTGCTTTGGTTGCTACAACTATATCAGAATTCTTTAGAGATAAAGGCTTAGATGTGATGCTAATGATGGACTCTGCTACTCGTTTGGCGATGGCACAAAGGGAAGTTGGCCTTACAATTGGCGAACCACCTACATCAAAAGGTTATACTCCATCGGTTTTTAGTTTATTCCAAAAAACTATGGAGAGAGCCGGTAATTCGGACAAGGGTTCAATTACAGCATTATATACTGTTTTGGTGGAAGGAGACGACTTTAACGAACCAATCTCTGACGCTGCAAGAGGTATATTAGACGGACATATTATATTAACAAGAAAGTTAGCAAATATGGGGCATTACCCAGCTATTGATATTTTAGAAAGTATAAGCCGTGTTATGAAACATGTAATTTCAAGAGAACATAATAATTCGGCACTGAAAATCAAACAAATGATGTACACTTATCGCTCTGCTGAGGATTTGATTAGCGTAGGTGCATATCAAAAAGGATTAAACACTAAACTTGATAAAGCCGTCTCTCTAAATGATAAAATAAATGAATTTTTGACTCAAAATTCCGAAGATGAAATTAGTTATGATATTGTTATAAATGATTTGATTAACCTGGCTAATGCTTAAAAGTAATATTTAATAATGGCAAAAAAATTCAAATTCAAATTAGAATCTTTCTTAAAAATTAAAAAGTTTAATGTTCAAAAAGCTGAAGATGGACTCAATAAAATACTTGGTCTTAAATATGCAAGAGAACAAACAATATTAAGTTTGAAAAATGAAATATTAGAAATCAATAATTATAAAGGTAAATCTACTATAATGGATTTGCAATCCAATTTTCATCGTAAAACTTTTATTGATGAATTGATTGTAAAAGAAAAATATGAAATAAGTAAATTAGAAGAAATTGAATACATTAAAAGACAAGATTTGACGAAAGCACTAAAAGAAGAAAAAATAATTGAAAAAATAAAAGAAAAAAAGATTATTGAACATAAATTAGAATTAAATAAAGAAGAAGAATTTCAATTAGATGAAATTGGAATTGCTGGATTTGTGAAAAATAGTAAAGAATAATAAAATATAGTTAAAGAATAGTAAAAATAATTTATAAAGTAATATAAAGTAATATTAAATTGGATATCAAAAAAGTCATATTGGTTATAGTTGGGGCGACTTTGTCATTTACTGTCGTTATCGTTATGGTTCTTGGTTTGTATAAATACAAACCAGAATATTTTGGATTGCCACCTAATCCTGTGGATACTACTTTGGTGGTATTAGAAGATACAATTTATGTAGAGCCAGCTGTAACTCTAACTCAAAAAGCATATAATAGTCTAAATAAAGAAATTAGAGAGAAAAAATACTTTGTAAAAGAAAAAGATACACTTACAAAACAAAAACAAAACCTTTTGGACTCAATAAAATATCTAAAATCACAAATTTCTAAATACATTGATTCGGTCAAAAAAGTAGAAAATAGATATTTAGATGTAAGCAAGAAAAAAACAACTGTCGAAGATTCTATAAAAAAATTAAACCAAAAATATTTATCAAGTATTAATAGAATTGAGAATACAGAAAAAAAATTAAAAGATACCGAGAAATTCTTGAATCGTAAAATTGACACGCTCGAAGCTAAATCTTTTGAAGACTTTGCAAAAATATATAATAATGCAAACCCAGGTGATGTAGCCAAAATATTAGAGCAAATTGACGATAGAGATGCAGCCAAAATATTAAAAATGATGTCTAAGAAAAAAGCTGGTAAGATAATTGAAGCTATGGATAAAGAGAAAGCAGCTACAATTTTACTTTTGGGATTTTAAAAAGACAACAAATTCTCTAAATGTTTCTTATGTTATTGAAAATATTGATGTTATATTATTAGTAATAAATAGCATAATAAGTTTAAATTAACTTATATCTATAATTTTCAATAATTGTTTTCTTTTTTGAAATTATAAATAATATTATTATCCAATTTATTGGCTAATAATAGAACATAAAATAAATGTAGAATATTAAACAGGATGTTTTTTTTACTTTTATCAATAAATTTCAGAAATCAATTAAAATGATTTAATATTAAGTGCAAGGAAGCACCAAAATGATTCAAAAATTAAGTAAAAGCCAAATAGACAAAACAAATTTGGTAAACAACGACAATAGTATCAATATTAAGAACAAAAAAGTTATTGATGCTATTACTGTTAAATTAAAAAACAACAAATCAAACTCGAAAGAGCGTAATTTAGATGGAAAAGTAAAGTCAAATCCAAATGACTCCAATGTATCTGATACCTCTAATAACTCTTTTGAAGATATGTTACTTCATTCTGATAAAAGAAAAATCGAACTTTTCAAAAAGAACAGACTAAAAGAACTAAAAAATAAAACAGACCAAGAGAATTATAAATTCACTCATAAACCATTAACAGAAATTAATGGATTAATAACTGAATTATCTGGATTATTTGTAAAACCCAAAAACTTAGATAGTCAATTCGCAAATAATAGCAAAGACAAATTTATTGATATGATCTTCGATAATTTTGAAGATTTAATAGATACCAAAGAAAATATTAATTCTACAGATGTTAGCAAGAATGTCAATATAATCGAAAGTCTAAATACAAATCTAAATGAGGCTCTAAACCAAGTTAGTAATACTTTGTATACTAAGTTGGAAAACAAATCTGGGAATAGTACTAATTTAAATTCAAATACTACAACTAACACTAATTTATCTCAATTAAAAGAAACTAAGCTAAACACAAATCTAAAAGAATTTAATCCTGATAATTATGATATATTAAATCCACTTAGTGAATTATCTAAAAGTGAATTTCCTAATAATAAATTAACTAATATTGAATTATTAGGTAAAGAAATTAATAAGTCTAATGTTATCGAATCATCAAATGATATTATAAACATAAAAGATAATTTAAAAGATAATAATGTACTTTCTGAAGTTAATAATCCTAAAAACTTAAAATATAATTTAAAAGATTTAATTAGTCTTATTAAAAATGCAATAGAAAATGATAATAATATTCAGAAATCTGAAATTGTATCTAATATAAATAGTATTTTGATTAGTCAATCCAAAGATAATTCTTTACTGGATATAAATCAAAAAAGAATATCGGATTTGGTAAATAAAAACACTAATGAAATGGTAAATGAATTTTTACCAAAGTATTTTTTCAAAAGTGGAAATTCAAAAACAAAAAATATTAGCCCAGATATAAACAATTCTAATTTTAAAATTCAGTCAGATAATTTGAGTAATAATGAACTTGATAATTATATTAATGAAATTGATAAATTAGAACAAAAGTTAAATAAAATAAGCGACAAAAGTTCATTAACTTCAAATATTTTATCCTTTGATGGTAAAAAGCACAATATTATTCTTTCTGGCGAAAGTAAACCAACTAATGAAACTAAAACTAATGAAAATGAAAAAGGACTTTTAGTAAATAAAGAAAAAATTAATATTAAATCGGATTTACCAAATAAACTTAATAATAATATTAATTCTATAGATGATTATAAATTTAATTCTCCAAAAGTAGCAGATAAAAAGCACAATATTGTTCTTACTGGCGAAAGTAAACCAATTAATGAAACTAAAACTAATGAACATGAAAATGGACTTTTAGTAAGTAAAGAAAAAATTAAAGAAAATAATACGGATAATTCAGATAAGTCACCTAATTTTAATCAGAACCTAAATTTAGAATCTAATAAAATTTCAAGTATCAACAACATAATTAAACGTGCTAACTCAATAGAATTTCAATCGTTTAATAATGTGGGATTAAATGAACTAAATTCAACAACTACAACAGCTACTATAAAAACGCCAGAAAGCTCAACAAGTATGGTTAGAATTACTATGAACCCAAATTCTCTTGGCACTGTATTTGTAGAAATTAAAATGAACGGTGATGAGGCAAGTATTAATTTCAAGACTGTTGACAAGGAAGTTCTTTCGACTTTGGAAAATAATATTAAAGATCTTCAAGCGAGTCTTAAAAGTGAAAATATAGAATTAAAGTCTCTTATTATAGATTATAAGGATTATGATAAAGAATTGAATCAAGAAAATTCTGCACGTAATCAAGAAGAGCAAAATAATAAAGACAAAAAACAAGAAAATAAAAATTTATACAAAGATTTGAGTAATAATAAACAAGATGGTATAAACTTAGATTCTGATTTTTATAATAATCTAAAAAATTACGCTGAACAATTTAGAGAAAATTCTACTATTTACAAGGATGTAACAAATAGAAACTCTAATTTGGAAAACTTAAAAATAAAAACTAAAATAATTGAAAAATATAGCTAATTATTTTATTATTTATTTTTGCAAAATAAATAACTAACTTTTTAATCACCATTTTATAACCAAGGAAGGTCGTATGGTGGAAAGTATCAATCAAAATATCAATAACCAGCAATCAATTACCGCTGGGAGTAAGCAGACAGCTGCTGCTCAGAAAGACCAATTTCTTAAGTTATTGACCTTTCAGTTGAAGTCCCAAAATCCGATGAAGCCCTATGATAATCAAGAGTTTGCTGCTCAATTGGCTCAATTTACCCAATTGGAGCAACTTTCTGATATCAAATCTTTGATGGAAGAACAAAACAAATCTAACAGTATATTATCACGCAATATTTCTAATTCTGCATTACCAGGTATGTTGGGTAAGGTAGCCAAAGCTTATACAGAAAATTTCCAATTGTCAAGCGGAAAATCTGCTGAGTTGGGGCTAACTATCAACACTCCACAATCTGATGGCAAAATTACGATATATGATAGTAATGGTAATATTGTAAGGTCGATGGAAATGGACAAAACAAAACTTGGTAGAGGCGACCAAACTATGACTTGGGACGGTAAAGACGATAAAGGGAATTCTTTGCCAACTGGCAACTATACATTTTTTGCTGATTTAGTTGATTCTAATGGACAAATAACTGAAGGAAAAACATTCACAAGCGGTGTAATTGATGCAGTTAGATTTAAGACTGAAGGCACAGTATTAGTCGTTGGTGGATTTGAAGTGCCATTAGAGAAAGTAACTGATATCGCAACAAGGAATTAAGAGGTATAAAATGACTAACATACCTAAAATTAATTCAAATTTAATGGATAATTCTTCCAGATTACCATTTGTGCCTGTTGGTGGTGCTGATACTCTCAAAAAGCAATCTTTGGAGTTCCCAGACCAAAACAGAATACAAAGAAGTAATTTTAATGAATTATTTAAAAATGAATTAAACAAACTAAAATTTTCTGGTCACGCTATTTCTCGAGTAGAAAGTAGAGAATTAGAAGTAACGGATACTGATTTTCAGCGATTAAATAAAGCATTTCAAATTGCTGAAAGTAAAGGTTCCAAAAATCCATTAATTATGATTGATGATAAGGCATTTATTGTTAATGTGCCTAACAAAACTATAGTAACTGTAATGGAAAAATCAAAATTAGAAAATAACGCTATTACGAATATTGATTCTGCAATATTTGTATAAAATATTAGTAAAAGTATAAGCAGAAAACAAAAATAAAAATAAATAACTAATTATCAATTAACTAGATTTTACTCTTCATTTGAATTTAAGGTTGGACCTAAGCCATGGAGGGCAGGAGACCTTTGGAATATGAACGATAGATTATTCTTATTTAGAAATAAAATAATTAATTCAAATAGCATAAGAGTTAACCAAGGAGGGTTCCTAAATGGGTCTTATTAGATCTTTATCAACTGGTGCGAGTTCACTAAAAGCTCATCAACAAAAGTTTGATGTTATTTCTAATAACTTGGCAAATGCAAACACAATTGGTTTTAAATCAGCAAGAGTATCTTTTGCTGACCAATTTAGTCAAGTTACAAAGTATGGTTCGGCTCCAGATTCAAATGGTGGACAAGGAATGGGCGGCACTAATACTATGCAAGTAGGTTTGGGTGTCAAAGTCGGCTCAATCCAAAATAATATGGGTCAAGGTGCAATAGAATCTACTGGTAGGTCTTTGGATATGGCTCTGAATGGAGATGGTTTCTTTGTTTACCAATTTAATGGTAAAGACATGTACTCAAGAGCTGGTGCTATCAATAGAGATAGCAAAGGTATGCTTGTTGACTCAAATTCTGGTGCTTATTTAAAAGGATATAATGTTTCTGTTGGTACTAATGGTCGTATGACAAAAGATAGTGATAACATTAATATTCTAAATAGAAAGGTAGAAAATCTTTCAATTCCACCAGATATTACCTCTGAACCAAAACAAACTGAGAAAATAAGTATTACCGGTAATTTAGATTCAAGTTTAGTTGACGGACAGTCTCGTTCTTCTTCTATCAAAATATTTGATAACACGGGCGCTCCAAGAGATTTAAGTCTAACTTTTACCAAAACTAATATTCCAAATGAATATGTGATTAAAGGAGAAATCGAAGGTAAAATTGTTCCATTACTTCCTTCTAACTTAACTTTTAGAACAGATGGCACTTTAGATAATCCTGCTACAATAAATATTAATGCAACTGCACTGAATACTGCAATGGGAGCTACCTTATTTGATGCAACAACACCAAAGAATGTAACTATTACTTTAAAAAATCCTAATAATCCAATATCGGGAAGTTTGACTCAATTCTCTGGAAATTCTACCGCTACTGTATCTAGTCAAGATGGTTATAGAACTGGAGATTTAGTTGGTTTAGAAGTGGACCCACAAGGTAAAATATTGGGTACATTCACAAACGGACAAACTGAAATATTAGGACAAGCAGTAATTGCAAAGTTTACTAATGCAGAAGGTATGATGAAAGAAGGTGGAAATTTCTTCTCATCAACAGCAAACAGTGGTATTCCAAATTTAGGTACAGCTGGTGAAATTTTCCCTTCGACTACTATTGCTGGTAGATCTTTGGAGCAATCCAATGTTGACCTGACTGAACAATTTACTGAAATGATTTCTACTCAGAGAGCTTTTGAAGCGGCATCAAGAACAGTTACAGTAAGTGACCAGTTATTACAAGAAATCAATCAATTAAAACGATAGTTATTTGATTAATTAGATGATTAATTAATCTTTTAAATTAAAATATTAATTGGAATACTCTATGTAAATAATATTGATAATTATTAATCACCACCTCTTAATTGTAAAAAATATGGTTATACTTTACAACGATTATTATTATTTTTATTATTCTTATGTTATTATGGAAGATATATTATAGAATATATAGGGTATTCCACTTATTTTAATAATTAATTTTACTCATTTTACTCTCAAAAAAGACAGGCGAATTTATAAGGTGCTTCCAAAACCCACCAGATAGATTCGCCTGTTTTGTTATATCTTCTCAATTGTATTTTCTTAGAGAGGCAAATTTAATTGTGTATTGCAGTTAATATGGAACACTGCATGACCATTAATTTTCTTCCACCCAAAACAACGATCAAAAAAAATACCCTACAAATGCAGGGTATCTCTTAATCTATATAGTTAAAACTCTTAACTGTTTCTAAGATCTATAACAAAAAACTATGACAATTTGTCGATTCTTTTAGATTTCCAGTCATTCCATTTTGATAATTGCTCAGGAGTTAGTGTTTGCTCAATTTTCAAATCTAATTGGTCTTTGCAATTACGAATTGCATTTTTAGTTTCTTCTATCATTCCTGTTGAAGATACTTTGTCTTTAAATAATAGGTGTATTACTTTTAGTCTTAAATTCGCTTCTTCTTTTGTAATTGTACCAGCTTTATATTCTGCCTTTACAGTTTCTCTGTCTGCCTTAGCGGTAACCAATGCTGCTTTGTTTACTTCCAAAAAGTTGGCTCTTGCAGCTTTTGTACACTCTTTACCAGTTTTCAAAGTTTCTTTTATTTCTGTTTTTTGTGCATCAGTCAAGTTTAGTTGTCTAAAAATCACCTCAAATTTAATTGGTGATTTACCCTCTTTATATTTGCAATTATTATTGTCCTTAAACTTAGTTGATACATCACCATTTAGATTTACTAAGGTAATTTCTGTCTCCTCGTCAAGTGTACCTTCTTTGATATCAACAGTTACTAATTCGTCTGAGGTATAAGTCAAATATGTTAATTCGTCAGTTGTTGCTACAGCATCGTCTTCGCAAGATTGCAAAGAGAACAAAAGTGTAATAGCGAACATTGGGATTAATAATTTTATATAATTATTTTTTATAATTTTTTTAATATTGTTTTTCATTTTACCCTCCAAGGTATATTGATGTTTTAGTAGATTTACTTTTGATTTTGTTTTAGTTATAATGAATTATTCATCTCACAAAATTACTTAATTTTCTATCATTAAGTGTTACATAAATTTGGGAATTAATTACACAATTCACATTTTTATACTTTAATGTATTACTCAAACACTTTCATTCTAATTTTCTCAATCAACCACCTCAAAAAACAATCAAAATAAATACCCCACAAATGCAGGGTATTTCTTAATCTATAAAACTAAATTCTTAAATTTCTTAACTAATCCAAAATCTATTTCATTTTGTCTAATCTTTTAGATTTCCAGTCATTCCATTTTGATAATTGCTCAGGAATTAGTATTTGCTCAATTTTCAAATCTAATTGGTCTTTGCAATTACGGATTGCTGTTTTAGTTTCTTCAACTATATCACTTGCTGATATTGTTCCTTTCAATTTATCGTGTATTTCTTTTAATAGTGCTTTCGCTTCATCTCTTGTCATATTCCCAGCTTTATATTCTGCTTTTACAGATTCTCTATATAATTTTGCAGTTGCCAATGCGGCTGCGTTTACTTCCAAAAAGTTGGCTCTTGCAGCTCTTATACACTCTTTACCAGCTTTCAAAGTTTCTTTTATTTCTGTTTTTTGTGCATCAGTCAAGTTTAATTGTCTAAAAATCATCTCAAATTTAATTGGTGATTTACCATCTTTATATTTACAATTTTTATTGTCCTTAAATCTACTTGACACATCGCCATTTAGATTTACTAAGGTAATTTCTGTCTCCTCGTCAAGTGTATCTTCTTTGACATCAACAGTTACTAATTCGTCTGATGTGTAAGTCAAATATGTTAATTCATCAGAAGAGGCTACACTGTCCTTTTCGCAAGATTGCAAAGAGAATAAAAGTGTAATTGCAAATATAGAACTCAATAATTTTATATAATTATATTTTATAATTTTATTAATATTGATTTTCATTTTACCCTCCAAGGTATTTTGATTATAAAGTAGATTTATTTTCATTTTGTTTTAGCTAAAACTTAATTCAATAGTTAGACAATAGTTTTGATAAAAGGTTTAATCAAGTTTTTTTATACTTCTGATTATTGATATTTTACTTCAAACTTATCTTGTCTTCTATTTTAGTAATACACCAACAAATAAAAAGTTACAATCCTGTAAACTTCCACAAAAACTGCACTCATTTGCACTCTTCATCGCATTTTTTTGTTTTCATTGCAGTAAAATGCACTCTTTTTTCGGTTTTTTCTAATTGTAGAGACGACCCGCAGGTCATATTCTTCACACCTTATTTCTAAATTCCCCTTCAAGGAGGGGTGGCTGATAAAGTCAGACAGGGTGGACTCTTCATATTTAAACTATATGCAGTATCTACACAAATATTGACAAAAATAATGTATTTTTATTGCAAAGTACCAAAACAAAAAATGGCTACCAATAATGATAGCCAAAAATAAGGGAAAGAGAATGTGAGAAAGAGAATGAGGGAAAGTGTAGATAGAATATTATTCACTTATTACTATTTTTTGTGCTTTGAAGCCGCCATCTTTGTATTTGGTGTATTTGATATGTGGGATGCCTGTGTTTATATCACTTTCATTTAGCAACTTGCCTATCATATCATAATATTCTACAGATAAAATTTCTCTTGGGTTTATTGCTTCATCTTCTATGCTTGATTTTGTCAAACCAGCTGGGTCTATAAGTCGTAATTTAGTTTGAGTAGATAAACTACCAAAAGAATTAAGAACAAATTTGCTAGTTGTAACCCAAAGTGAATTTTTAGCGTAAATTATTGCACTTACAGTTGTGTCAACCATATTATCTGTAATAACTGGGTAGCTTACAAATTCATTTTTACTAATTTTCATAATACCCAAATTATCAGCTGATGCATATACTTCGCCATTAAATTCTACTAATGAACCGAATCTGAGATTCGAACCTAGCTTAATAAATGGGTTATTTGTTGCTACATTTACATCACTCCCAATATTACTTTTACCATAACTTGTCCAGTCATTATCCTTACCTTCAAAAAGTACGCCTTCACCATTTCTATAGTGTGGAAGATAAATTTTACCATTCAATTCATGAATAAATCCAGGTTCGAAAGTGTTAAGATTAGTCCTTTTAAAACCAATATCAATATTTTTCCAACCATCTTTCGAAAATTCCCATAAAGATACTTGATTTCTAATAAAAGATAAACCAGTAAGATAGATATTGCCATTTTGAGTTACTTTTATTTTATCAAATCTGCGATTAGGTAGAGTATCTCTTGTATTATATGTAGTACTATATGATGAATCTTTATCGAATAGGCCTCTTCGATAGTCTATAATTTTTCCTCCTTGATTTATCACCAATAATTCTGGTTTGCTTTCACTAATAGCTCTAAAAGGGCTTGTTTGTGTTATTATTCCAAGACTTGTTAAAATATAAAGATTACCATTGGCATCTACATCTATATCTCTAATTGATCTTTCATCACCAAATGCAGAAGCACTATTAAATTCATCCCACTTTAGTTCAATTTCCTCTACTTTTCCTTCACTGTTTATTTTATAAACATTGCCCACTTCATTTATACTTGGGTATCTTAAAATAAATAGTTCATCATTAGAAGCTACAATTTTTCCTGCTTGACCATATTTTGTTCTTGAGTATTCAGAATATGTTTCCCAACCGCTTCCATTATAATAATATAAAGAATCAACTCCATCGTAAGTAATTACTCCTTCTTTGAATGCTAATAATTCAACTCCAAAGTTTACTGTCTCTAATGTAACCGGTAATTGCTTTGGTATTGTACGAAATTCGATAGCTTTGCTTACTATGGGTATAGCAACAAGCAATAGGCAATAGCTCAGAATATGTAGTATTTTTTTCATATTAGTCCTTTTATTAGTTATTAATTATTTATTTGTTATTACTTAAATTTAAATTATTCATTTATTACTATTTTTTGTGCTTTGAAGCCGCCATCTTTGTATTTGGTGTATTTGATATGTGGAATGCCTGTGTTTATATCGCTTTCATTTAGCAACTTGCCTATCATATCATAATATTCTACAGATAAAATTTCTCTTGGGTTTATTGCTTCATCTTCTATGCTCGACTTTGTCAAACCAGCTGGGTCTATTAATCTTAATTGAATTCCGTATGATGTAAAGTCCGGATATACAATAATTTTTTGTATTGCCACCCAAAGAGAGTTTTTCGCTTTGATAATAGCAAAAACTTTACTTTCGTCCTCTTCTTCTGTAATAACAGGGTAACTTACAAATTCGTCTTTACTAATTTTCATTATACCCAAATTATTAGTTGAAGCATATAATTCGCCATTTAATTCAACTACTTCAGAAAAACGTAAAGCATCATTAAAATTAGGATCATTTAGATTTAGATAAGGATTATTTAGCGGTACATTTACATCTGCACCTTTAAATCCAAAACTAGTCCAATCATTGTTTTTCCATTCAAAAAGAACGCCTCCAAAAGGGTTTTCGGAACCATTTCTATGAACGGAAACATAAAGATTGCCATTTAATTCTTGTATTGATATTGGTTCAAATATTTTACTAATTGATTGATTGAAACCAATATCAATACTTTTCCAACCATCTTTGGATAATTCCCAAAAAGGAATAGGAGCAAGAAGAGAAACACCAGCAAAACCAGTAAGATAGATATTGCCATTTTGAGTTACTTTTATTTTATCAAATCTGCGATTAGGTAGAGTATCTCTTGTATTATACGATGGATATAAACTAAATAAACTTCTGCGATATTCTATAATTTCTCCCAATTGATTAGTGATAAGAAGTTCAGTAGCAGATTGAAGAATTCTTTTAAAATTATTTCCATCGTCTTCTACAATTACACCAAAATTGGTTATAATGTAAAGATTACCATCATTATCTACATCTATATCTCTAATTTTTCTTTCATCACCAAATGCAGAAGCACTATTAAATTCATCCCACTTTAGTTCAATTTTCTTTACTTTTCCTTCACTGTTTATTTTATAAACAGTGCCCACTTCATTTATACTTGGGTATCTTAAAATAAAAAGTTCATCATTATAAACTACAATTTTCCCTGGCTGTCCGTATGTTTTTCTTGAGTACTCTGAATAGGTCTCCCATTCATTACCATTGAAGTAATGAAGACTATCACTAAACCAAGCAATAACTCCTTCTTTGAATGTTGCATATTCGTTGCTTGGATCTGCTGATGTAATACCTTGTGGATATATTACCGGGAGTGTACGGAATTCGATAGCTTTACTTACTATAGGTATAGCAACAAGCAATAGGCAATAGCTCAGAATATGTAGTATTTTTTTCATATTATTCCTTTGATTAGTTATTTATTATTAGTTACAATTTAAATTATTCATATTATCATATCTTACTAGTATATAGACAAATAAAAATTCAAAAAGTTACACTTTTAATGAAAATAAATGTAAATAATTGATTTTTTTCTTCCTTTTTTTGTTACATTATTTCTACATTATTTTTATAAATAATTGATTTTACAAATATTATTTAATAAATTGCTAAGTTTGTATTAGTTGATTTATATATATATAAAATATTAACATTTAATGAATTCAAATACTGAAATAAAATTAGAAAATAACTTAGATACGAAATTAGACTTAAAATTAGAATTTGAGAAGTTACTTAATTCTGATAACCTGAAATTACCTATGTTACCAGAGGTTTCATTCAAAGTTATTAATTTAATTAATAATCCAAATAGCTCTCTAAATGATATTTCTGCAATTATACAGCAAGACCAAGCAATTGCAACACATATACTTAGAATAGCCAATTCTGCAGCTTTCGCACCACCAACAGAAATTGTATCTATTAATCAAGCAATTTCGAGATTGGGCTTCAAATTATTATCCGAAATTATTATATCTATATCTTTACAATTAGGTATTTTTAATTCCAAAATATTCAAAAATGAAATGGTTTATCTTTGGCGATTTTCACTACTTACAGGGCTTTGGGCGAAGAGAGTTTCATTCCACAAAAAATACAACGTTGAAGCCACTTTTATCGGTGGATTATTACACGAAATTGGCAAACCCATTTTACTAAATTCATTATCTAAAATACTAAATAATATAGAGTATAACGAAGATGAAATGAATTCTCTATTAAATGAATATCATTTGATTTTATCCAAAAAAGTAATGGCTGAGTGGAATTTACCCAAATTAGTTAGTAGTATCACCTGTAATTATAATAATTTAGATGAATGTGTCGAATACAAAAAAGAAGCTACTATCGTATATTTGGCTCATCAATTAGCTCATTATAGTTTGGAATTACACAAATCTAATGTTGAACAAAATCATAACTCTATTAACTCTACTAATAATGCAAATCCGATGGAAACAATCATTACATTACCACAATGGGCTGGTTTGAATTATTATAGAGATGAGGTCGAAGACTTAATTGCCGAAAATGATACTGTAATTCAAACACTTAATTCTATGGTAGTTTAATGGAAATAATATCTGAATTAGAAACCGAATTTAAATCTGAAGTGGCATTTGACTATGAATTTGATTACGTTATAATTGGAAGCGGACCCGGTGGGCAAAATTCCGCAATTCAAGCAGCAAATGCTGGCAAAACTGTAGCTATAATCGACAAAGAAATTAATGTCGGCGGGCATTGTGTTTATTACGGTACGATACCGTCCAAAACGCTCAGAGAAGCTGCGCTTGCGATAAATAAACTCAAAAAATTCTGCAATTTATTTGACTTCAAAATGCGAGAAGATTTGGAGGTACAAACTTTATTATCGAGGTTGGACAATGTACTATCTGCACATAATGAATTAATTAGAAAACAACTACACAAAAATAACATTGAAATATTCCACGGCAGAGCGTCATTTATTGACAGAAATCATATCCAAATATACAAAATGGACGGCTCCAAAATTGTATTAAGAGCAAAATTTATTGTTATTGCAAGTGGCTCATCGCCCAGAGTACCAGAAGATATTTATGTTGACCACGAGCATATTTTGGATAGTGATTCTATACTCAACTTAATCTATATACCACAATCTTTATTGATTTTGGGTTCAGGTGTAATTGCCTGTGAATATGCGTCCACTTTTGCTTTATTAGGTACAAAAGTTACTATTTTGGAGAAGTATGACAGACCTCTCTCCTTTATGGATAAAGAATTAACCGATATATATATCGAAGAATTAGAATCCTACGGCGGTGAATTTAGGGGTAACTCGGTGTATAAATCTGTCGTTTGGGACGGAGTTTCAGAGGTAAAAATCGAAATCGAAAGTAATGATGAGCATAAAATCAGAGAAACTTTATCTGCCCAAAAGGTACTATTTGCTTTGGGAAGAGTGGCGAATTTGGATAAACTAAAATTGCAAAATATAAATATAGAAATTACAGACAGAAATCTTATAAAAGTTGATGATAACTATAAAACTAATATAGATAATATTTATGCTGTGGGCGATGTAATTGGTTTTCCAGCTTTGGCATCTACCTCAATGGAACAAGGAAGATTAGCAGTAAGTCATTCTTTGGGCTTATATATTGCCAAAAAATTCAAAGATTTACCTATAGGAATTTATGCAATTCCAGAATTAGCGAGCATTGGACTAACGGAAGAACAAGCTAACTCAAATTATCAAAAAATATATATCGGAAGAGCATTTTTTGATGAAGTAGCGAGAGCTCAAATATCTGGTATAAACGCAGGTTTGCTGAAAATAATCACCGATGAGGAACTGAATATTTTGGGTGTTCATATCATCGGAGAAGACGCGTCGAATCTAATACACATTGGCGAGATGGCGATTTTGAATAACAATAAAGCGACAATTTTTATAGAAAACATAATGAATTTCCCAACTATGGCAGAAGCATATAGAATCGCAACATTGGACTTGCTAAGTAATTTTAAGAGGTGAGAGCAGAGGTGAAAGTAATACAAAGTGGGTATCAATAATGATAGCCAAAGATGTGAGAAAGTCTTAGTGGAATAAATCAGACAATTTCAAACGGAAATAAAAAAAATCCTAAAAATAATGATAAAATTAAATAAAATACTAAATATCACATTTTTGATTTCGATAATGTATATTTTGACTTATTGTAGGTACAATAATATATTTTTTAAAAATTATAATTTGAATGATTTTGCTGACAAAAAGTGGTTTTCTGGCTTGTTGATTGAAAATCATCAACAAAATACTATTGATTTAGATAGTTGTTTTGATGAATATTTTGACTCAAATAATGACAAACAATATGGATTATTTTATAACGAGTGTGAGCTTTGGATACTCAATTCTAATATAAGTAAAATTAAATTTTCAAAATATAAACATTTAAAATTTAGTAGAATTAGAATTGTGAATCATAAAATTAAGAATTTAGGTTCATTAATAAATGAATTAAAGGGATTTGATTTATTAGAACTGGAATTTTTTTATAATAATTTTGAAGGAACTGCATTTGACTTGTATAATTTAGAAAAATTAAAAAAACTTAGATTTAATAATAATGATAATTTAAATTTAGAATATTCTAAATCCATCCCTAAGCATTTAGAAAACTTATTTATTGAAAATACAAAACTTAAAAAATTAAATTACGACATAGATTCAACAAAATATTCATTATTATCTATTGAAAATGATAAAATTGATGATTTTCCCAAAAATATAAAGGAGTTAAATCAATTAAAAAGCTTAAATTTAATAATTTCTAAAGAAGTTATTAAAAATGTAAATAAATTAGATGATTTTTTAATAATTTCTTTAAATAATAATTTAAATAAATTATATCTTGATAATTTTATATTTATAAATAATAAAATACCAAATATTATATATAATTTAAAAGGGCTGAACCAACTTTGGTTAATAAATTCTAATATAGATGTTATAGATGAAGACTTATTAAAATTAAATATGCTTAATGACTTAGATTTGAGTTATAATAAATTAAATACATTTTCAAATGTATTATACAATTTACCTAATTTAACAAGTTTAAGTTTAGATTATAATGACTTAGATTCAATATCTTTTAAAAAATATCTAAAATTTCCTAAAAAATAAAAGATAATATTTTTTTTTAATTCAATTGTAAATTGTAATTAACTTTTTGACAGTAGTAGAACAAAATATATCGGCAAGGAAATGGACAAGGAAAGTAATCTGGCAGATCACGGCGTCCGTAAATATGAAAACGAAGTAGGGATATTCACGAGTATAGACCCGCTGAAATAGATTGTAGGGGATCCACGTATTTTTTGGTGATCGCAGTATAACTATGCAGGGAATAAATCAGACAATTTCAAACGAAAATAAAAAAAATCCTAAAAATAATGATAAAATTAAATAAAATACTAAATATCACATTTTTGATTTCGATAATGTATATTTTGACTTATTGTAGGTACAATAATATATTTTTTAAAAATTATAATTTGAATGATTTTGCTGACAAAAAGTGGTTTTCTGGCTTGTTGATTGAAAATCATCAACAAAATACTATTGATTTAGATAGTTGTTTTGATGAATATTTTGACTCAAATAATGACAAACAATATGGATTATTTTATAACGAGTGTGAGCTTTGGATACTCAATTCTAATATAAGTAAAATTAAATTTTCAAAATATAAACATTTAAAATTTAGTAGAATTAGAATTGTGAATCATAAAATTAAGAATTTAGGTTCATTAATAAATGAATTAAAGGGATTTGATTTATTAGAACTGGAATTTTTTTATAATAATTTTGAAGGAACTGCATTTGACTTGTATAATTTAGAAAAATTAAAAAAACTTAGATTTAATAATAATGATAATTTAAATTTAGAATATTCTAAATCCATCCCTAAGCATTTAGAAAACTTATTTATTGAAAATACAAAACTTAAAAAATTAAATTACGACATAGATTCAACAAAATATTCATTATTATCTATTGAAAATGATAAAATTGATGATTTTCCCAAAAATATAAAGGAGTTAAATCAATTAAAAAGCTTAAATTTAATAATTTCTAAAGAAGTTATTAAAAATGTAAATAAATTAGATGATTTTTTAATAATTTCTTTAAATAATAATTTAAATAAATTATATCTTGATAATTTTATATTTATAAATAATAAAATACCAAATATTATATATAATTTAAAAGGGCTGAACCAACTTTGGTTAATAAATTCTAATATAGATGTTATAGATGAAGACTTATTAAAATTAAATATGCTTAATGACTTAGATTTGAGTTATAATAAATTAAATACATTTTCAAATGTATTATACAATTTACCTAATTTAACAAGTTTAAGTTTAGATTATAATGACTTAGATTCAATATCTTTTAAAAAATATCTAAAATTTCCTAAAAAATAAAAGATAATATTTTTTTTTAATTCAATTGTAAATTGTAATTAACTTTTTGACAGTAGTAGAACAAAATATATCGGCAAGGAAATGGACAAGGAAAGTAATCTGGCAGATCACGGCGTCCGTAAATATGAAAACGAAGTAGGGATATTCACGAGTATAGACCCGCTGAAATAGATTGTAGGGGATGCACGTATTTTTGGGTGGTTCGCCATATAACTATGCGGGAAATAATCCGGTGATGGCTTTGGAAAAATAAATTAAATAAACTTTCGTTAATTTATTATAATATTTTAGAGGTAAAAATGACGATAATTGAAGAAAAAAGAAATAATGTGATAAATTGTGTACAAAAATCAAATGATGAAAGTTTGTTAGACTTAGTTAATGATTTATTTCAATTCAAATTGGAAAATATTAATATTAATAATGAATTAATGCAAAATATTGAAAATATTGACAAAAAAATGAATAGTGGAGATTTTTATACTGATGATGAAGTGGAGAGTAACATTGAATCATGGAATTAAAAATTATTTGGTCTAAGGAATCGCTATTTCTTTTAAATGAAATTTACACATATTATACCGAAATTGTTGGTTCATCAACTTCAAAGCTCTTTGTAAAAAATTTAAAAAATAAAATAAAATTATTATCAACTTCACCATATCTTGGTAAAGAAATACAAAAGAAAAAATGAAGTAGGGATATTCACGAGTATAGACCAAGAGAAATAGAGGTGATTTGTTTAATCTTGGGTGGAAAGAAGATCAAGGTTTTAGTTTTAGAAATATTTCAACTTACGCTGCTGAAAAATTAGTAGCAAATTGGAATAATAGTGGGTTTTTACCATATTATTCTAAAGGAACACCATTTCCAATTTATATTAATGGTACAATAAAAGTTAATAGGTAATAAAATGAACCAATACATATTTTTATTTAAGATATTTTTCTTATTTTTCTCAACTTTGTTTGTAATTTATTTTAGACCAATAAGAACTGAAAGAAATATGTTGTTTTTAGCAGAAAGAACCAAGGAATATGCTGTGAGCGAAATGTTTGATGATTATAGATATGATAAAATTGTAGATAACCTTCATGGTCCCAAAATTGTTGAAGATGAATATTGTAAATATTATAGGTGGGAAGGTTATCTTAAAAATGGAGATACTATTAAAATATATAGTAATATTAAAAAATATATATTTGTAGATTGGGATAAAGGTTGCAGTGATTGTAGTTTAAACTATAATGAAGTCTTGAGTTCAATTTATATGCAAGAATTAGATGTAAATTTAATTATAGAAAAGAAAAAATGAAGTAGGGATATTCACGAGTATAGACCCAGAGAAATAGATTGTAGGGGATGCACGTATTTGGTGGTCGCCGAGTAATTATTCAGGGAATAATCGGATAATGGCTTTGGAAAAATAACAGTAATAAAATAATTTTTAAATGACTTCGTAATATTTGGAAGGGAGTTTTAAAATGGAAAATACATTAATTAATGTAAAATCACAAGAATTTCAAAATGTTTTAGTAGCATATAATACTATAGGTAAATTTATTGAGAAATATATGCCCCTTGAAGAAATATACACTAATGAATTTTTAGAATCAATGAATGAAGTTAATAATACAAAACAATCTGAATTAAAACTTGTGGAGTCACTTGATGACTTTATTAATTAAAAGAAATTTGTTATCTACTTCAAGATTTAGAAAAGATATTAAATCACTTGATAAATTAATACAACTAGAAGCTTTTGATGTTGCAACAATCCTATGTTCTGATATATCATCCTCATCTCACAAAATTAAAAAATTAACAGGTTGTAAATAATATAGAGTAGTTGTAAACAAAGATTATAGAATGATTTATACATATAATTTAAAAATATAAATAATTATGTTGAAAGAATATTTAGGAGAAAAGAAGATTATGTTTTTAATTTTATTTGTTTTATATACATTTTTTTTGATTTCTTGTGGTACAATATTAAATGTAAGGACTATAAAGCCAACAACAAAGTTTTTTAAAAACTATGTTGTTGGTAATAATATTTCTGTCTCTGTAGGTGAGCCTTTTATTGAGATTAGAAACGATAAATTGTTACCCGCCTTTGAAGCAAATTTTGATTATCAACCACCAGGCTTAGGTGCTGGAGGGGTTTGTAAAATGCCCTTTATAACAAAAGGCATCATATTTGAAGCTAAATATGAAATTCCTGAAGATAGTAGTTATGTAATTGGCAATGATGAGTATGCTCAAGAAGTTAGATGTATACCATGTTATTATATTCATGTTAAATCCGATGGATACGTTATAGGCGGTTGGGTTTCGAAATCAGCGGAGTCAAATACTTGCCCATTTAAAGAATCCAATTGGGAAACCAAAATATTTTCAAAAATACAACATGGTAAAATACTTAAAGGATCGTTTAAAGCACAATTAGTATATACAGGAATGCACGGAAAGATAGTTAGAGCTACTTATAGAGAATTTATGGATGATTATACTAGACCTGCATTTACTCAAGAATTACAATGGGATTTAAATGAAAGTAAACAAATTACTTTTAGATCAATAAAAGCAGAAATTATTGAAGCGACAAATTCAGCGATTTCATTAAAAGTACTTTCTGATGAAGACCTGCCTTGGTTACCAAAGTAGATATATTACAAAATAACGTAGAAAATTATTTAGTAGAATAGGTCTATAATCTATATATTGTTCTGCAATTCATACCCTCAATCCCGCCCCGAGGCAGGTTGAAAAATAAAGAATTTTAGGAAGACGACCCGCCGATCGTTTCTACATTTAAAAGAAAAAAAGTGGAAAAAGAGTGTAATTGAGTGCAAAATAAAATAATAATTTCTAATTAATTATATAGAATATGAAAAACATAATACACATTCTAAGACAACTATTGATAGTTGGTATCATTACGTTTAGTATCTTTGATATGACTGCAATCAAAGCAGAATCAATTAAGTTGGATAATCCAAAGATTAGTACTCTTTATGTCAATACTTTTGGCAATAAAGAAAATACTCCAATCATCTTTCTACACGGCGGACCAGGGTATAATTGTGCTGCTTTTGAGTTTACTGCTGCCCAAAAGTTATCTGAACAAAATTATTTTGTAATTGTATATGACAGGCGTGGCGAGGGACGCTCGGAAGACGCAAATTTTTTTAGAATGGACAGGAAGCTGAGGAGAAACTTTGATAATATAAATATATATTGATTATTATAGTTCTGGGCAATTACCCCACCCCGTGAAAATGGATTTTCACGACCCGCCTCAAGGCAGGTTTTTAAGAAATTAAAATTGAAAAAAGTGGAAATATAGGGAAAATGAGTGCAGTTATATTTATTTGATTGTATTTATTTTCAAATTATTTTATGATATTATGACAAAATGAAAATAATTAACTATATTGTAACAAATTGAAAATAATTTAATTACTAATATAATTGTAATTGTGTAATTAAATAAATAAACAGATTTTTCAAACTGATTTTTAGTCGCAAATATTAGTAACATATTTAGATTGAATTTAGAATTTATTTCGAGGAAAAATATGAAAATAACTCTGCCAAATAACATAAATAAATATTTATCTTTATTCTTAGTTTCAATATTTATTAATATTCATAGTGCTTTTGCTATCGATGCACCAATAAATTATATCCCAAATAATACTACAGTTGGTGTGGACTTTTATACTGAATTCGAGTGGAGCAAGGTTTTGGAAGCTAAGTCTTATGAAATCCAAATTGCCGATAATGTAGGATTTACATCTCCGATGCAATTTACGACTATAAATACTTTTTATATTAATTATGATTTGTTGACTAATTTTCAATATTATTGGAGAGTTAGGTCGGTGCCAAATTCTGTTGAAAGAAGTGATTGGAGTGAGATTTGGGAATTTACTACGGCTGATTATGATGCAATTCCAACACCACAACTAACTTCGCCATTATCTGGAGAGAAAGACTTTCTGCAAGATGTGCTACTTGGCTGGAACTTTAGCGTTTATCATAATTTTTATGAAATCCAAATAGCAAAAGATGTAGATTTCACTAATATTGTAAAATCAGATAATGAATTGGATATTTTCTATTATTATGCAGAGGGATTAGAATTTAATACTAAATATTATTGGAGAGTACGTGCTTTCGGTGATAATGGTGCAAGTAATTGGTCAGTGGTTTGGGAGTTTGAAACTGCAACCGAGGGTATAGAATTAGAAGATAAACTTACTGTATTTGGTCAAAACTCTGTTTGTATTAATTCAGCAAACAAATATGTAGCATTGAATAAGCTACAATATGAATATGAATGGAAAATTGAAGGTGAAAAAGTAGTCGATGCCAAAAACATACAATTTCTAAATAATAATAAGTCTGAAATTAATATCTTTTGGACTAATATTGGCTTATATACAATCAATTTATACAGAACAAATACAAAAAGTAATAATATCGACAGTGTAAAATACGATGTAATTGTTACGGGTCCAGAACTCTTTTTGCCAGATACTTTGAATATATGTGGAGCAACTAATAACGCTGTTTTAAGTTATACTGATGATTATAATAAAGATTATAGCACAACATACAATGTACTTAAAGGTCAAGCAAGTGAATTTACTTTAGAAATAGATTTAGTTGAAAATACTATAAAGTTATCATACAATAAGTTGTCTGAAAATATATCAATTGAATTTACAACTTCTGATAAAAACCTTTGTACAATAATTGATACTGTTAATGTAGAATTATTACCTGCTTTGGATATACCTTCAATTTCACAAGAAGGAGACAATCTAATTTCGAGCTATGTTGGTGCTACATTTTGGTATAAAGGAGGCACTTTTTATGCATATACTGAATCAAATATTTTAAGCCCAAAAGAAAATGGAATTTTCCGAAGTAATTATGTAGATGATGAATTAGGCTGTCAATCTAAACAATCACAGCCTTATGAGTTTATTTATTCAAGTATCGAAGACCAATTTAGTAATTTTTCAAATGGAAAAAGTTATTTTATTGGTGATAATGTAATTAAGTTATTTTCAAGTGAGCTTAATTCAATTTCAAACTCATCTATCACTGGTGCTACAGAAATAGATAAAAGTAACATTAAAATTTATAATTCCTTAGGTACAGAAATTAAACTAAATATTAATAAAGTGGATTTATTTGATAATCAATTAGAGATAAGTTTTGATAATGTAAATGATGGCACAAATACATTAAACTCAGGATTTTATAGTATTATAATCAGTAATTCAAATAAAGTATTAACTTTTAATATTATTAAGTAAGTAAGTAAGTAAAAATATAGTTATCAATGTAATCAACTATTTTCTAAATTAGTAATTAAAAAATATATGTCAATAAGATTAGCAAAATTGGGTGATTTAAATGAAATAGTAAAAATTTATAATCAAGCAGTAATTAGAGGTAATGCAACCGCAGATTTAGAAATTTTTTCTGTTGAAAGTAAGTTAAGTTGGTTTGAATTTCATCAAAATAATGAACAAAAATACCCTATATTTATTTATGAAATCGATAACAAATGTGTTGGTTGGATCTCTATAAGTAGTTATAGAGAAGGCAGAAAGGCATTAGAATTGACCGTTGAAATTAGTTATTATATTAATAATGACAACCAAAAACAAGGAATTGGAAAAGAGTTAGTAGATTATGTAATTAATTACTCCAAAAAGATTGGCTACAAAAATCTATTGGCAATAGTATTGTCAACTAATACACCATCTATAAAATTATTAAATAACTTAGATTTTAGTCAATGGGCAAATTTGCCAAATGTAGCAATAATTAATGAGGAAGAGATTTCACACCTTTATTTTGGAATAAAGTTGTGATTTGTGTCTTTTTGGCAATTTCCAAATATCTTATGCTTGTCTAATTGGTAATGTAACGGTAAAGATAGCACCTTTGCCATATTCACTACTACAATTTATTTTGCCATTCATTAATTCAACTAATTTCTTGACGATAGAAAGACCGAGACCAGTAGAACTCTCTCCAGCTGTTGGTTTGGCAGAAAGTTTTGCAAATTTCTTGAATAAGTTTTGTTTGTCAATATCGGTTAATCCTGGTCCTTCGTCAATTATATTAATCATAAAGTTGATTTCATTTACTTCTAAATTAATATTAATAGCTTTTTCAGATGGAGAAAATTTGATTGCATTTGAAAGTAGATTTTCTATTATTTGAATGAAAGCATTTTTGTCAATAATAGAAGAAATTTGTTGTGTCTCATAATATATTTTAACAGATTTATTTTCTGCAATTGGAATATAACTATTTATTAATTCATCAATAGTATATTTAATATCAATAAATTGGAAATTTAAATTAAATAGCCCTGATTCGATTGAAGTAACATTTAGATAATTGTGAATAATCTCACTCATTCTTTTTGATGTATTTTCAATAAATCCCATATTATAAAGTATTTGTTCAGTCGAAAGTTTACTCAAATGTGCTTTTACTAGTTCCGCTGCAAACATAATTCCTTGTAATGGGTTTTTAAGGTCATGAGCAGCGATACTAATAAAATCATTTTTTTCGTCATTCAAAGTCATTAAACTCTGATTAGTTTCATAAAGAGAGGAATTAAGCATTCTAACTTCATCTAAAGCGTCATTAAGCATTGAAGTTCTTTCTAATACTTTTAATTCTAAACTTTCGTTGAGTTCGATGATAGAATCTTCAGCATTTTTTCTGTCGGTAATATCATTAGCAATCAGATAATAACCATAACACTCTTCATTTTCGTCTTTTATAGGATTAATTACTGAATCTAACCATAGAATTTGGTTTGATTTATCAGAAAAATTAATATCTATTCTATAAGCATTACCCAATAAAATTACTTGTTTTAAATTATTCCAATATATATTTTCTTCGCCATCATAAATATATTCAATTATATTATTACCAGCAACTTCTGAATTTGTAAATTTCAATAATTCACAAAATTTATTATTGATAAATTTCACTCTAAAATCTAAATCCAACATAATAACATAAGCACTATTATTAATAGCATTCATTACATTTTCAAGTTGTGAATTATATGATTTTAGTTGAGATGAAGTTTCTTTTATTTGGCTTATATCATAAACAAATCCATCTTGATAAGAATTAATACTATCTTCTTCGTAGAAGTTTGTGTTAATCAATCCCCAAAACACTTCACCATTTTTCCTTTTGAATTTTACTTCTTCATTAATGATTTTTTTTTGTGTTTTCAATTTATTGATTAATTTAGTTCTATCATCAGGATCAAAATATAAATTTTCACTTTTTAACAATAATATTTCTTCAACACTATTATATCCAAATAACTTTACAAAGGCATCGTTGCAGTAAATTATACCTTTATCTGCCGAACTTCTATAAATACCTTCAGACATATTTGAAGTGATAGACAATAGGAACTTTTCATTTTTTTGTAATTTTAGTTCAGATACTTTTTTGTCGGTAATATCTTTTTCTATTTGTGTATAACCTCTAAATTTATGATCTTCGTCATAATTAGGAGTACCAGATATTTCGACCCAATATGGTCTTCCACTTTTAGTCAAATTATATATTTCAATATTATAACTTGTTTTGTTTATTATTGATTTTTGAAAATATTCATATTGTAATGGATTATACATTTCTGAATTTGGAAAGTTTAAGATGTTTGTATTCAATATATCTTCTGGACTAAGTTCTGTAAATTTATAAAAAAATTCGTTTGCCCAAGTAATTTTATTTTCATCATCAAATATTAAAATCATATAACTTGCTTTTTGAACAACAGAAGCAAGTTTTTTTAATTCTTTATCATTATTATTTTTTTCAATAGCAATCTTTATCAAACCAATAAATTTTTCTACGTATTTATGCAAAAGTTTATCAAAATCACCTATTGTACTTTTAAAGATATTTAGAGTAGCCAAACAATTATTATTATTATCTAAAACAGGATAACCAATTGCAGAGCTAAAGTTAGAATCCAAATATAATTTAGGGAAATTTTGAAAATAAATAGATTCTTTAATATCTGAAATATATATTGATGTTTTTTTATTAAATACATAATTTGTAATACCATTGCCATCTTTCAGATCCAACCCAATTAGAGTAGTTTTGATATTTTCATTCAAATTATACGAACATAATTTTTTGATTTTATTATTTTCTATTAAATTTACCGTTGATTTTATTTCATTTTCAAAGATTTCATCAATACTTTTTGTAACGAAAACCAAAGTTTCTTCAAGAGATTTCGAGATTGTAATTTTTTCAGATATCACAGAATGTATATTTATAATTTTATCTATAAATGTTATTTCTGAAACATCTTTCATACTTCCCATCAAATAAATATTTCCATTTTCTTCGTGATAGTTTCCATAATCTTCTAATTGGAGGTATTTTCCATTTTTATTTTTAAAAGAGTAACTTGTTTCGTAGGGAGTTTTATTAATTATACTAATTTTATGTAATTCGAGGGTTTTGGATTTATCTTCAGGAGAAATTGAATTTTCCCAATCTGAAATATTGAAACTATTCATTTCAGAATCATCATATCCTAATACTTCTTTAAACCCACCATTCCATGTGATTTCATTAGATTTTACATTATAAATATAAAAGAGTCTATCAAATTGGTCTTTGATAAATTTGGTATTAATTTCATCATATTTTTGTGTACTTTGATGAGTTTTAATGTTTTGGTTTGATTTTTCCAATTATTTTATAGAGTTAAATAATGTTGTAAAATACTAAATGCAATTTAAGTAAAATATAATTAAAAACATCATAATTGATTAAAATATTATAAAATACAACAAATAATTATAAAATATGTTTATTTTTTCAAATTAAATGTCAACATTATTATAATATAACCGATTAACAAGGATTAGTTACAATTTCGTAAAATTACTTGTGTTATTAAGTATATTTGCTTATTATTATTAATTTTATTTTATTTATTTTTAAGTATGTTAGAAAATTCAATAAATAAAAATATTTCCAGTAATTATTTCTCCGATAATAATTATAATTATTATGATGAAATAAAAGCTTACAGAAATAACATTATAAAAGAATTAAAGGATATAGATAAACAATCTATATCTCAAATTAATCTTAGGAATAACTATGCCAAAAGTTATTATGACAGTGATAAACTTGATATAGATTTTAATAAATTAAAAAAACTAAATAAAGAAAACCAAAAAAATGATAAAATAGAAGACAAAACAGTAGAAAATACTCCAACAAACAAATTTCAATTGAGCGAAGAGGACAAGAAAGTTGTAGACAAACTAAAGGCAAGAGACGCTGAGGTTAGAGCTCACGAACAAGCACATTTAAGTGCTGGTGTTGGTATTATTACTGGTGGACCTACTTATAGTTATCAAGCAGGGCCAGACGGTCAGAAATATGCAATAGGTGGGGAAGTTCAGATAGACTCTTCGGCAGAATCCACTCCAGAAGAAACCATATCTAAGATGCAACAAGTAAGAAGAGCCGCACTTGCTCCAGCTGAACCCTCTGCACAAGATATTCAAGTGGCGAGCGGTGCAAGTAAGATAGAAGCACAAGCACGTGCCGAATTAACACAACAAACAATGGAACAAATAGCAGAAGCAACAAAAATTAATACTGAAACTGATACAGACTCAAGAACTGAATCTGGAACTGAATCTCAAAATGCTTCAAGAATACCAGCCGAAACAAAAGCAAATGAAACTACTAATTCCTATCAAAATAAAGCAGAAAATAAGAATTTATTAGAAATATATTTCAAAAGCACATCAAAACCAAAATATAATTTTAGTTTCTAAATAAAATAATTTATATTTTTAATAAACTTTGATTTAATTTTTTTAATTTTATAGTTAAAGAAATTACATTTTTTGTATTACATTTTACAAATATCTTCCAAAGTTTAACTATTTGATTACTATATGAATAATATAAAATTCCAGAAAGAATTTGATTACTTTGATAAACTATATTCATTTTTAGATGAAATAATATCAATTATAAATCAAGATGGTATAATAGTATATATAAATAAAAAGTTGCCTGATAATATAAACTTAATTGGCGAATACTTTGAAAATACTAATGAAATTGATAACAAAGACTTAAATGATGGAATTCGTTATATTCTCGAAAATGATGGGGAGTTTACCTCAAAATATTCTGTAAAATATAAAGACATAAATTCAGAGTTTGTTAGTTATAATAAACGAATATTTATTGAAGGTTTGGGGTATTATGTTATAAATCATACTAAGCCAATACCTACCAATACTAAAGAAAACAAAATAGATGAACTTTTCAATTATAATGAAGTATTAGACACAAACTTATCTTTGATTTGTTATTTAGATTACGAAAACAAAATAGTTTATTCAAATGATTTATTTAATGACTTTTATAATGATGAAATAGAAAATAGCAGAGACTTTGATTTAATTAATTATATAAATGAAAATTATAAATTATTAAGTACATTCAAAATCAATAATGCTTTTGGTAAAAAAGTAAACGAAAAAGTAAAAGAATACGAAGTAATTGACAACAATAAAGATGTTTTATACTTGGAAGTAAGAGAGAATGAAAGTGTATTTTTGGGTAAAAAATATAAACAGCTTATTATAAATGATATTACAACCTCCAAAAAAATCACCTTAGGATTTAATGACAAAAAGATATTTTCCGAAATTATGGAAGATATGCCTCTAATGGTACATTCTCTAAATAATAGAAGTGAAATTGTAGAAGTAAGTAAGTATTGGTTGGAAAAGCTTGAATATTCTTATGATGAAGTCATCGGTAAACATACTTACGATTTTATGACAGAATCTTCCAGAGAATATGCTTTGAGAGAAATAGTGCCCACGTTTTTTAAAAAGAAAAGTTTGAGTAATATACCTTACACTTTTATTACCAAATCTGGTAAACATATAGATGTATTGATGACTGTTTTACTACTCAAAGATAGATTTGGATTTGAAAGATCATTTTCTATTTCTATTGATATTACTGAAAGAAATAATTTATATCAAATTGTAAAAGAAAATGAAGTTCTATTAAATACAATTTTTGAGAATGCTCCTTTCGGAATTGAAATATTAGATACAAAAGGAAATAAGTTAAAAGTAAATAAAAAAATCAAAGAACTTGCAAAAGAAAAAAATTATGATTTGGTGATGGAAATTGAGAATAACAAATTATCTCATCAAATAGGTATTTGGGATAAGTTTGATAAAATGCTGAATGGTGAAAATCTAAGTTTAAAAGAGGTAAAAATTGATTTTAGTTTGTTAGCTGATTATAATAATGATGGTGATAATAGCAAGAACAGTAAAATTGGATATTACGATTTTTACTTTTCACCGATATTAAAGTACAATGAATTAAGAAATCAAAAAGAAACTGACATTATTATTTGCTTTGTGAATGATATTACTGAGGATACAATACATAAGTCTCAATTAGAATTTCAATCCACTATATTGAATAATATTAATGATATTGTTATTGCAATGGACAATGAATTTAAAATTACTTATTGGAATAATGTTGCTGAAGAAACTTATGGATTTACAGCCGAAGAAACAATTGGGAAAGATAGAAGTGAATTTTATATTAATAATTCTGACGATAATGATAATGCAAATATAGATTTCGATTCCGTTATAGAAATGGGTAGTTGGATTGGTGAGATAAAACAAATAACTAAAAATGGCAAAGAATTATATGTCAATAAAAATGCAACAAAAATTAACGACAAAGATGGTAACTTTATTGGTATTTTAACCATCAATAGAGATATAACAAAAAGAAAATTATTAGAAAATGAATTCAAACGTAATAAGAATTTGTTGGATACAATTTTTGACAATGCACCTGTTGCAATTCAAATCTTTGATACTGACGGTAAGTTAATTAGAATGAATGGGTCTCAGTTCTCCTTAGTAGATACTAAAATAGGATATAATAGTTTAAAAGATTTTAATATATTTGATGACCAAATAATAAAAAATAATAATTTGCAAGAGTATTACAAAAATGCTATAAATGGCGAAATTGTAAAACTTAATAAATATAAATATATAGTTAATAAAAGTGTTGATATTTGGGGAGAATCTCAAAATATAAGATATTATAATTTAGACATAGTTCCATTATTAGATGAAAACAATGAAATAATGGCAATAGCAAGTTTTTATGAAGATGTAACATCAAATGTAAATTTTGAAAATAGATTAATTGAAAATAATAATCTATTTAAGTTAGTAGAAAAAATAGCAAACATTGGTGCTTGGGAATTAGAAATAAAAAATAATAAATTAACTTGGTCAGATCAAACATATAAAATACATGGACTAAAAATTGGAAATAAAATTGAAGTAGAAAGTGCCATAGATTTTTATATCGGCAAAGATAAAAATAAGATTACTCATTACGCAAACAATTTAATTAATAATTTCGAAGAATTTCAAGAAGTGTTTAGATTTAAAGATGCCTTAGGCGAAATTAAATGGGTAAAATCAACTGGATATCCATTAATTGAAAATGGAGAATTAGTTAAAATTTATGGTACTTTTCAAGATGTTACAGAGTCTTACGAAAAAGACATAATAATAAAAGAAAATGAAGAATTAATAAGTTCTATAAATACCAATATTAAAGAAGCTTTGTACAGAACTACTCCCCAAAAAGGAGTCGTTTACGCAAACAAGGCTACTCATTTGATGTTTGGTTTCGATGATTTAGACCAAATGAATGGATTTGGAGTTGAAAATCTATATAGTGATAAAAATCCTAGAACTGATTATATAAAACAGTATGAAGATGTATCTCAAGTATCCAACCACGAAATTAAATTTAGAAGACTTGATGGAACAGAATTTTGGGGTCTTAATTCCTTTACCAAAAAAACCGATGAAAATGGAGAAATATATTTTGATGGTGCCATAATTGATATTACTGAAATTAAGGAAAAAGAAAAACAATTACATACTATCAATACTAATCTCGAAAAATTAGTAAAAGACAGAACAAAACAATTAGAAATAAGTCAAAATATGATTTTAGAAACTTTACAAGAAGAAAAAAAATATTTAGAATTAAAATCTAAATTTATCACAACTGTTTCTCATGAATTTAGAACACCACTAACTATAATTCAGACTTCTATATATTTATTAGAAAAGTTCTTTGAAATCAAGAGTACTGAGCAATTTAATAAAAATATCCTTAAAGTAAATAATGCTATCAAAAGTATGGTGATTTTATTAGATAATGTATTAAATCTCAATAATTATAATTTAGAAAATATAAAAACATACAAACAAGAATTTAATTTCTATGAACTTATTTTAGAACTTATAGAATCGCACAAGGATATTAATAAAAATAAATTTAAAATAAATTTGATTAATGAACTTTCTGCAAAGGACTACACAATATATTCTGATAAAAATATGATATATCAAATTTTAAATAATTTATTTGAAAATGCTGTGAAATATTCTTTTAGAAGTAGAATTATTGATGTTTCTATAAAAAAAATTATTTATAATCATATACCCTATTTATCTTTTGGTGTCAAAGATTATGGTAAAGGGTTTGATACAAGTAAAATAAATAATTTATTTAATCCAATTATCAATAATGTAAGTAATTTAAATATTGATAATAATATTAATGAAGATGGTATTAATAATCAAAATAAAGGTCTATTTATTACGAAAACTTGGTTAGATTTATTGAATGGTCATATCACTTATGAAAGTGAACTCGGCAAATTCACTATTGCCAAAATAGAAATTCCTTATAATTAGTTTGAGCTTATTATCTTTAATTTTGACCGAAATAACACTTTTTTAATAACTACAATATGTTTAATATGTTTCCTAATTTTTATAAATTTTTGAACTTTGCTAACTTTACTAAATTTAATAACTTTAAATTTCATAAGACATTAAATGTATATGTTCTATTTTGTATGTTTAGTTTATTTAGTTTTTTAATTATAGGTTGTGCTGGAGATTCACCAATATCAAGCTCTTCGGAACAAATATATCTAAATAAAATTGTTAAAGTAGGCAATTTAACATTTGCTTGTGGCACAAATGGTACTTATTATTACAAAAATGAAAGTAGTTGGAAAAAAGTAAATTTAGATACGCAACAACCTTTGTTAGACTTATACTTTTATGATAATAATTTAGGAATCATTACCACAGAAAAAGGTATAATATTCAAAACTACAAACTCTGGATTAGATTGGAAAAAAATTCAAATACAAAGCAATCAAAGTTATAGTTCTATTAGTTTTATAGATATAAACATTGGTTGGGTGGCAGGTACAAATGGCAAAATTTTCAAAACTATTGACGGTGGTATTAATTGGGTAGATACTTCTTTTGTTGATGAAGTGTTTTGGGAAACTATAAAAATCAACAAAGATGGTAGCGGTTATGTGGCTGGGAGTTTGGATAATAGTTATAATACCGCTATACTATATATTACAAATGATTTTGGAGAAAATTGGACAGAAGTTGATTTATCAAATTACGAAATGAAAGGTATTACGAAAGTCAGAGAAACAAATTTTGGCTATTTATTGATTTCAAGTTCAAAAGTAATTTTTACTCCATTTGAGAAAAATAAAAGATTTATAGAATTTACAGAAATATTCGATATAAATTCATTATCGGGAAATACTTTTTTTATTTCTGACCTTATGTTTACAGACCAAGACAACAATTCGACTGATAATTTGACTAATAATTTTGTTGTGATAGGTTATCGAGGACATAATTTGGGAAATATATTGATTAATAATAATTTCACATTTACAAATAATTCATTAAATTACTATTTGTTAGATGGTATAACTGATATTTTAGATAATAATAAAGAATTTTCAATAGATGAGTTGTTGTTTGTTGGTGGATATGGTAATAAAGTTTTTAATATTTCTGGCGATGTTATTGAATTGAAATAGGCTTAAATTAGACTCATAAAAATAAGCCGGAGCAATACCTAAATTAAGCTATGAAAATTTTTAGGATTTGCTCCGACCACGGGCTATGAAAACTAGTACGCTTTGTACTACGAATTTATTTTTGTTAAGTTTCAATTTATTTTCATTTTAATTAGTTTTCATTGTTATTTCAATTAAGATCTAATTTTATTTATAAATTATATTAAAGGGTATGTATGTTAATTTCTACAAATTTAGATTTTAGATTTTTAAGATTTTTTAAATTATTTTTAATACTACTTTTAGTAAGTGGATTAGATTTGTTCGCCGAATTTAAAGTTACTTCAATTGGTGCAAATCAAAAAGTGGGGAGCAGCAACACTATCTTTGACAAGAATTGGCTATGTGAAAACACTGGTGATAATAAATTATCAGTAACTCTAAGCTCTAATAAGTCATCTCGAACGTCAGATAGTTGGGGATTAGAAAATATTTCAGAAAAGTTTGACTTAGAAGCAGGTGGCACTCAAAACTGTGGAATAAAATTAACTACTGGCAAAAAAGGCATTGGAGATGCACAGGTAAATTTAAAAACTAATGATGGATTTGATAGAAACATCTTGATTTCATACTTTACAGATGAATTTGATATTATTAATTGTAATCTTACTTCACTTTCTGATTCTATTTCAAGTTATAATAATTATCTAAACTTTAAGCAATTTGATTACGTAAATTTTAATCAAAATGACTATCAAAAAATGTTAAATCAATCAAACTATTCTAAAACTGTTTTGGTAAACAAAAGCAATGGTGATTTGGATTCGACCGAAGCTGAAATGTTAGTTGATTTGTTTATGTCTGGTAAATCATTGGTAATTTCTGGAGCAGATATTTTTTATAATCTTTCACTTACCCACCCAGAACACAGAATTTGGAGTGCCTTTAAATTTATTATAAATGAAAAGATAGTTAATGAAAATTATAGTCAAGATTTTGGTGTAGAAATAATTGATACTAAAAATACTACTTCTAATATTTATCAAAATGTTTTAAAATTAAACAAAAACAACTTAGTTAATAAACCAATCAGAAGTATAATTCCTCAGATTAGTGACGCAATGAATATTTATCAAAATATATTGTTAGCGGGAACAGAAGATGTTGTTGGTTTTTCAGCCGTATACCCAGATTTAAACTCTATTACAATTTTGAATTTTGATATTGAGGATATTTATGAAACTTCAAATATTAGTATTATTGATGATTTATTAGATGTCAAAATCTTAAGTATTGAGGATAATACTTCGAAAAATAGCTTAGTTACATATCCAAATCCTATAACTGATATTACAGAAAATGTAAAAATCAAACTTGAAGAATTGTCATTTAATAGCAACGAAGAAATCAATAATGTAGTAATTATTGATGAAATTGGACAAACAAAAAAAGTAAAATACGAATTAATAAATAATGAAATTTTAATTGATATTTCTGATTTACAAATGGGTGTTTATTTTGTAAATATCATTATTGGAAATGAAAGTTATTTTTCTAAATTTATAAAGTTGTAAATAAATTGATAATTTTTTTGTAATTTTAAATATAGCAATATTTAAAATTACAAAAAGTAAAAGACTATATTTAATATGTTAGTAGATGAAGAAATAATTGCCTGTGTAAAATGTGGAAGTGATGAAGTCATAAAACATGGTACGACCAATAATGGTGGTACCCGAATGCGTTGTAAAAGTTGCCAAAAAACTTGGACAGTTAATAAACTCAAACCACCCAAACCAGATATCAATATACTTACAGAAATGTATTTATTAGGTGCAACAGTACGTGATATAGTGCCTTTATATAATAGTTCGCCACATCGAATTAATCAAAAAATAAGAAAATCTCTAACTAACTCACCAAATTGGGAAGATTATTTAGATTCGACTTCTGCAAATAAAAATTCGGATATAGTTTATCTATTGGGAAAAAGTTTTGCTTGTAATTACCACGGAGAGGGAATTGGTGATTACCATAGTTCTGATACAAGCAACAACAGTATGTATATGGCTATTGCAGTTGATGGATTGTCATCAATGATTATAGGGTATGAAGTTGGCATCTCTGAATCCCCTCAAGTATGGAATAATTTATTTGGAAGATTAGTCAAAAGAGGCTATAATTCTAAATCATTTATGTCAAATGGTAATGATAATATTTTAGATGCTGTACAAAAATATTTCCCAAGTTCTGAGGCGACTGTTAATGTATTTAGAATGCACAGAGAAAAAGAAATTGAATGCTGCCTAAGCAAATTACCATTGAAACACAAATTAGTCAATGATGCATTTAGATATTACAACACTTTAAACAATCAAACATTACAAAATACTCTTAAAAACTTTTACAAAATGGATATGAGAGAGGCGCTAATGGGTAATTTTCATAATTTCATCGAGTCTGTCAACAAAAAAAGTATTCTCAAAACACTAAATCGTGTTGACTGTCTGGCAGAGGATTTTAAGGCGAGATTTGAAAAATTTCACATGATAAAAGATGACCCAAGACCAATTATAAATGGTTGGATAGCTCTAAAAATGTTAGAAAAATTAGATTTTGGGTATAATAGATTGTCATTATACAATCAAAAACTTTTGGATATTAATTTTATAAATTTCACCAAAAATAAAGTGCCATTGCAGATAGAAGTTAATAATTTTGATGAACTTAAGCCTTTTATCATCGAAATAGGTTCGAGAGTACTTAATCTTCCACTAAATATTGAAAGATGTGATTTGAATTTACGTAACTGCGAACATCTAAGTTATTTATATCATTAGAATAATAAATCTAATTTCAATTAATAATATTTATAATGAAACAAGATTTTTGATGGAAATAAAAATGCTTTAATAGAAGTAAATGAAATTGAAAATGGTAAACAAAAATTATTGAAGAATTTTTAGTTGAATTAGAAAATGATTAATTTTAATTAACATTAAAAAAACATAAAAAAAGGTTATCATTGATAAAATGATAACCTTTCTTTTATTAACTGTAAAATTTGAATATTATTAACTAACAAAATCAACTAATAATTCCAAATTCTTTACCAACAGTACTGAAAGCATCTAAAATTGCGTCTAAATGTTCTTTTTCGTGCGATGCCATATAACTTGTTCTCATCATTGACATAGTTGGAGGAACGCCTGGTGGAATAAACGCATTTACGAAAATCCCAGCATCATAAAGTTTTCTCCAAAGCATTAATGCTTTTTCTAAATCACCAACAATTACAGGTACAATTGCAGTTTGACTTTGGATTACATTAAATCCTAATTCAGCAAATCCTTTACGCATATAATTTGCATTAGCAATTAATTTGTCGACCAATTGTGGTTCTGCTTCCAAAATATCCAATGCAGCCAAAGTAGCAGCACAAGAAGCAGGTGTCGGACTTGCAGAAAATATCAAAGCAGACGAAGTGTGTTTGATATAATTGATAACTCTCTCGGGAGCAGCCACAAATCCACCTAAAGAAGCAAAAGTTTTTGAGAAAGTACCCATCAACATATCAGTTTCTTCGGTCAAACCATACTCAGATGGTGTCCCACGTCCACCTTTACCAATAACACCAGTAGCGTGAGCATCATCAACCATTACTCTGGCGCCATATTTTTTGGCAACTTTTATCATATCTGGTAAATTTACTATTTCACCTGTAACGGAGAAAACTCCATCAGTTACTATAAATTTTCCAACTGACTCAGGAAGCTTTTGTAATACTTTTTCTAAGTCTTCCATATCATTATGTTTGTATCTGACAAATTCTGCCAACATACCTTTCGCCATCATCGCACCATTTACGATACAAGCGTGATTTTCTTTGTCAGAGATAATGTAATCGCCTTTTGAAACCATAGTCGAAACTGTACCAAGTGCAGTTTGATATCCAGTGCTAAATAATAATACAGACTCGAAACCCAAAAATTTAGCTAATCTTTCTTCTAATTCAATATGCAGATCTAATGTACCAGTGAGGTAACGAGAGCCAGAGCAACCAGTACCGTATTTTTCGATAGCTTTTATTGCAGCTTCTCTTACTTTTGGATGCGCAGTCAAACCCAAATAGTTATTTGAGCCTGCCATAATCATTCTTTTACCTTCTATATGGACAACTGGTCCTTCATTTTCTTCAATTGGTCTAAAATAAGGGTATAAACCAGCAGCTTTAACTTCCTCTACCCTATTAAAATCCAAACATTTTTTAAATATATCCAACTCGACCTCTTTCTAAAAAAAGTATTTATTTTCGTAATAACTATAACTTGCAAATATATTAAATATTTTTGAAAATTTAAAATTTATTTTAAAACTGTTAAGATTTAACAAATAAATATTAACAAATCTTTAACTATTTAAAGGTTATTAATTTCATTCATATCCCATTCGTACAACTTTATATCAACTTTATCATCATTTACAATTATGCCTTCAATTTCCAAAAGACTTACCATATTATTCACTCCGCTGGTTGTTCCAAAAGCATTTTTGCCAGTCAATATACCCTTACGATTAATTACTCTATGATACGGCAAAGCATATTGCTTAGCCCATATCTTCAATAGATAACCTACCTGGCGAGCAGATGACTTCATTCCACACTTCTGAGCAATAGCTCCATAAGTCGTAACTTTTCCGCTTGGTATTTTATTCACTACAAAAAATACTTTTTCAGCAAAATCATCAATATTTTGTGATTTATTCATTTGCATAATTGTAAAAGAAACTCATTTAAAATAAAGTTTACAAAAATATGTTATATAATTTTTAATTTACATAATTTTTTTATTATTGTTTCAATTATAAATTAATATTTTTAAATTTTAATTAAAAAATTAAGTAATTCAATTAGATTTAATGTTATGCAATTCAAAAACTATTTATCTCAAGTAATAAATTCTAATACTTTACCTGGTTTTGAAGCACAAAAATTAATGGCTCCCGCTTCGAGACACGAATCTATAAAAAGTTTTACTCAAAGTGGAATTAATAAAAAATCTTCAGTTTTGGCTCTAATCAACACACATTTCAATAATGAAACCGAACGTTTATCTATTTGTCAATCTACTAATCAATATAATAATCCCTCTAATAATTTATCAAATAATTTAACTAATATTACCAAATACTCTGTATTGTTAACTCAAAGAAGTAGTAAACTCAAAAGTCATACCGGTCAAATTTCTTTCCCTGGGGGCAGACAAGATGAAAATGAAACGGATTTAGAGACTGCTGTTAGAGAGATGTTTGAAGAAGTAGGGGTTTCCGTCAAGCAACTATGAGATTGTTGGGCAGCTGTCTCCATTGGTGGCTCCTCCATCGAATTCAATTATAACTCCCTTTGTTGCATTTTATAACACCGAAGTTTCTAATGACAAAATAATTCAAGATTTGATTATTAGCCAAGATGAAGTTGATAAAGCCTTTTTTGTTGAGTTGGATTTTTTGTCAAATATAAATAACTTAAAAATTGAAAATTGGGACTTAATGGGCAAAAAATTAGACGTACCTTTTTGGGATATTTCAAGGGTTGCTGATACTCAAACGCCTCTCTGGGGTGCAACGGCAATTATTTTGAGTGAATTAATAGAAATATATAAAAATTATTATAAATCACTTAATAGTCTATAGGTATTCTTTTGGAGTACTAAATTATATTTATCAATTTTCCACAATTTGGGAAATTACCTTCTGTAAAATAGATTGATTGATACTAATGATTTATATTGTCAACATAAAATAATTATCTTAAAAAAAATTGATTAAATTCATAAGTTAATCTTTCTAAATTCACTTTTTCTATTGGATGTGGAGTATTGGGTAATATTAATAGTGATGAGTTGGGTAAATTGTTAAATACATTGATTGTTTCTTGCAACGTTACCATAGTATCACTATCTCCAATTGCAATTCTAATTTCTGTTTGTATTTGATTAAGTTCTTCTAATTTTAGTGGGTTGTTTTTTCCCATTTCTATCATCATTTTGGCAGTTTTGTCCAATACCTCTTTCCAATCATTCGGATAATGTCTTTTTTGAAGTTCCTCAGCAAATTTTGGTATTTTTTCTAAGATTTTATCTGCATCTAACATTTTGATTTCTTTAGCAGCTATTGCTTCGCTCCATTCAAATTTTGTAGCTAATGTAAAGATTTTATTGATTTTGAAATTATAGTTATTGGGTTTATTAATGTTTTTTGATAAATTTAATGCTAAATTTATTGCTACATATCCGCCCATACTATAGCCAAATATATCTAATTCACTAACATTATTTGCACTTATATAATCAACAACTTCATTAGTAAATTTATTGATGCTAAATTCTCTGTCAAACTCTCCACCAAATTCTCTACCAAATTCTCTACCGCCGTGACCAGAAAAGTCCAAAAGGTGTATTTTGTAATCAGAAAAGTTGGAATTTTGAGTGTCATTAAGCAAATTACTCAAATCCAAAAATTGTTTTTGAGAGCCTATAGCACCGTGCAAGATTAATAAATTTTTCATTTATGACTATATATTACTAAGTTTAATTGTATTTATTTCTTATTAATGTTTTAGATATTTTTTGTCTATTATAAAAGGACCGAATGGTAAGATTGAAGCTAAAACTAATATAACTAATGTTTTTTTGTCCCACTTTTGAGTCAAATTACATGTATAAACGTAATAAAGATAGGTCATAAATAAAAACCCATGGATAATCCCACTAAACTTATTGGGCATAGGGTTATTATACATGTATTTGAGTGGCATCGTTACAAATAATATCACCAACATCGAAATTCCTTCTACTATCGCTACTATTCTTAATTTTTTTAGATTATCCATTTTATTGATATTATTATTATTTCTATTATTTGTTTTGAACTGAATTTATTAATTATGTTATTAAGTAATTAAGTAAATTTATTAATTTTATTGCCCCATCATTCTCAGAAGAGGTCTGTGCCAAGGAGTCATCAATATCACAAGGATTAATGTTATACCAAAATAAACGATTGTTTTTCTATACTTCTGTCTTGAGTCTGTTTCATGCTTGATTTTTACACTTCCCATTGTACCGATTACAACAGTTGCAACACCCAAAATAAAATGAAAAATTCCAAAAAAAGCTAATTCATAACTATCAAATTGAAAATTTAAAAATGATTTGGAGTATGGGCTAAAAACAAAGTATAGAAAGAAACCAATCAAAAACTGTAAATGCAAAAATCCTAAAGATGATGACCTCAATATGTTATCCAATTTTGAATATTCTTTGTTTTGTGAGTAGTTTTTTACACTTATCAAAATTAACAATGTAAATGATATAAGTATCAGCCATCTAAGAACCGAATGTGTAATTAGTATATGTTCCATATAATTATGTTCTTTTTTGTACTTGAATAATTTTGTTATCTTTAAAAATTTATTATAAATTTTATTATAACAGTTGTAATAATATTTATAATTGAATTAAGAATTAATATTTAATAATGCAACTCAATAGTATTAATATGAGGAAGCAGATGTTGTTTTATTTTTTGCCTTTTTTCAATATTCTCATTGCAAATTAATGAAACTCCATTATTATGTGTTAGATTTAGCATAAATATATCGTTCATACTATCGCCAGCCGTTAATATCGGTGGATAATCAAACATTTCTTTATATATAATCTCTTTGCCTTCGATAACGGTAGTTGGTAACTCGATTTTATTTGAATAATAATGATGTTTATCAATATCATTTTCATGGAAAATACTTCTGATCCCTCTGACTTTTTCTGATTCTAATTTATAAAACTCATAAGATATTGTACGAACAACATCTTCAGGGCTCGCAGATATAACACCAATTTCATAATTATGCTGTCTCAAAAGGTCAATTAGCCAAACAAATTCATTTTTGATTTTTGGGACAGTTGTTGAGTAATTTTTGCCTTTTTCAATAAAACTCACTTTCTCTAACTTTAGCACTTCCTTAGTAAAATGAATAATGTCATTTTTTTTGATATTCTCAAATAAAGTAGGGAAGTCCAAAAAAATCTTACGAGTGTTATGTATTAATTGGTGATGGAATTCATCCCAAGTTATTTTGGTTTCAATTCCTTGACTTTTGATATATGCAAAAACACAATCAGAAATATCACCATCTATTAAAGTATTATCCAAATCAAATACTGCTATTTTTTTGGGATTATGCCCATTATCTTTTTGGGTCTGTATAAAATTATTATCAGAAAAAAGCTTTTCTGTATTTTCTATAAATGTTTGTACTTGCTCTTGAAAATTTTTCACTTTAATATCTTTAATTTTTAATTTTTAATAATTTTTATTCGTTTTTGTAAGGATTTTGTAAAGAATTAATAAGGATTTTAGAATTTATTATTAGAATTTACTCTATAATACTTTATAATTTAACATAATTTTGAGAATTTTTAACTAAAATATCTTTATATTTATATTTTTAAAATGAAGATTTTTCTAAACACTTTTATAATTCTCAATTCTATAATTTAAATTAAACTCTAAATAATATGAAAATAATTCAAAACTTATTCGATATAATGGAAATTGTAACAGATATTAAAACAGAAGCAAAAAATAAAAATATACTTAAAGTTACAATTTTATTATTTACAGTATTATTCTCAATAAACACAGCAATGACACAAACTCAAAAGATATCAATCAGTAAAGCACTAATTAATAAAACTATTGACTCATTGGCTGCAAATAATAAACCTGAACTTTTGCAAAAAATAACAAAATGCGTAACTCAAACGGCAAATATTTGGGAAGGTAAACCATTAGAATTTCAACAATTTGTTTTTAATAATTTTATATCTGATGAGAATGATTTAGAAAAGCTGTTTGATAGATTTAGTCATAATTTTGAGGTCATAAATGGTGCTTTTAATGATATTTCGTTAGAGCTAAAACGACCTTCACATCTAAATTCACCTAATTATGAACACTTAGGTGTGATAGATGATATTTTCTCGAGTTATGAACCATCATCTCACTTTAATTCTGACTTTTATTCAAATAATTTAGCATATATAATAACGCTTAATTTCCCAAGTTATTCATTAGACCAAAAAACAAAACTATCCCAAAATTGGACACAAAGAGATTGGGCAAAAGCAAGATTAGGGGATTATTTTACAACAAAAGTGCCAGCAGAAATTAATCAAGCAATTACCAAAGCTCAAAATGATGCCGATAATTATATTGCTAATTATTACATTTATATGGGAAATATAGTAGATAAAGATTTCAACACCAATTTCCCAAAAAATATGAAATTAATATCTCATTGGAATTTGAGAGATGAGTTAAAATCAAATTATTCAAAAGACAATGGTATTGTAAATCAAAAATTAATTTATAATATAATGACAAAAATCATTTCTCAAGAAATACCCAATTCTGTAATTAATTCTAATAGTAATTTCTGGAATCCTATAACCAATCAATTGTTTGACCAAAATAACAAACTAATTAAAGATACTAATCTTACTAAACCAGAAAACAATATCAGATACCAACATATACTTAATAACTTTAATGCAATTAAAAACTCAGATAAATACTACCCAAATTACAAAAACTATTTCCAACGAAAATTTGATAGTGAATACGAAATAACTCAAGCAAATATAGAAAAGCTATTTATTCAATTTCTTACTACACCAGAAATAAAAAGTGTTGCAAAATTAATCAAATCTCGACTAAATAGAGATTTGGAACCTTTTGACATTTGGTATGATGGGTTCAAATCTCGAAGCAATATAAATGAAGAAGACCTCAACAAATTAACAAAAGCAAAATATCCAAATGCAGAAGCAGTCCAAGATGACTTGTTTTTGATACTTACAAAACTTGGATTTACAAAATCAAAAGCAGAATTTTTGGTAACAAAAATAGATGTAGAGCCGTCAAAAGGTGCAGGGCACGCTTGGGGGGCACAATCCAAAAATCAAAAGTCGTATTTAAGAACAAGAATTGGTGAAGATGGTATGGACTACAAAGGTTACAATATCGGTATTCACGAATTTGGTCATAACGTTGAGCAGACTTTTTCATTATACGATATTGAAGAGTATTTGATTGCCGGAGTGCCAAATAATGCCTTTACAGAGGCAATTGCATTTTTGTTTCAGATGAAAGATTTGCAGCTTTTGGGATTAGAGAGTAATGATGAAACAAAAAAATACTTATATACTTTGGATAATTTTTGGGCTACTTACGAAATAATGGGTGTAGCTTTAGTTGATCAATACATTTGGAAATGGCTATACAATAATCCTAACGCCACTCCCAAAGAACTAAATGTTGCAGTCAATAATATCGCAAAAGAAGTGTGGAATAAATATTATGCAGAAATATTCGGAATAAAAGACCAAACCATATTAGCTATATATTCACATTCGATTGATTATCCACTTTATTTATCTGCTTATCCACTTGGTCATATTATTGAATTTCAATTAGATAACCATATAGATGAATTGATCAACTCAAATTCTAATAAAAATAGTAAAAATAATCCTGATAAAAATGCTATTTTTGCAAAAGAAGTTGAGAGATTTTGTAAAATTGGTAAAATTCTACCCAATTCTTGGATGAATAAAGCTGTTGGAAGTGATATCTCAATTAAACCTATGACTGATGCAACAAAGCAGGCATTAAATTATATTAAATAATTTGGAAAGATTGACTAAGTTAGATTGAGTTAGATTAAGTTAGACAAAATTAGATAAAGTAGATTTTGATAGATATATCATTAGTTAAAAAAATTATAAAATAGGCAAATGAAGTTTTTTAAAGATAAAAACGAAATACCAAATATACTTTTACTTTTTGGTAATGAAGATTTTTTGATAGATGAATGCTATGAAAATGTCATTTCATTATTAGTTACTGATGAAAGTGATACCTTTAATTTTGATGTTAGAAGTA
>Ga0209702_10000322_pt1 | contig 98225 bp, 79 predicted proteins | sample FRY01_FD_187210 | JGI IMG/M metagenome (GOLD analysis project Ga0209702, IMG submission 187210) | Freshwater microbial communities from Lake Fryxell liftoff mats and glacier meltwater in Antarctica - FRY-01 (SPAdes) (version 2) | ecosystem: Environmental > Aquatic > Freshwater > Ice > Glacier... | reverse complement strand
CATAAATTTCCTTCAACATAAAATGCTCATAACCACCCTTTTCGATCATCTCCAACTGTAAATTCAGCTCTTGTACAAAAGCCGTTTTATTTTCGTTGGCGATGGTTTTGATGGATAAGGTGCGGTTATGGATGATGGCCATTTCGCTATCGTTCAAATAAACCACACTTTTGGTGTATTCAATGATGGGCGAGGCATCGGAAGCCAAGAAAAACTCGTTCACCCCAATGCCCACCACCAAGGGCGAACCTTTGCGTGCGGCCACAATCATTTCTGGATCTAACTTAGAAATCACTACGATGGCGAAAGCGCCGTGTACCTGATTCAAAGCTAATCGAACGGCTTCATCAAAACCGACTTTTTCATCGAGGTAAATATCTTCAATGAGGTGAATCAACACCTCCGTATCGGTTTGGCTTTCAAAAACATGTCCAAGCAACTGCAGCTGGGCTTTGATGGCGGCATAATTTTCAATGATGCCATTGTGCACCAGCGACAAGGTCTTGTTTTGCCCAAAATGTGGGTGCGCATTTACGTCGTTCGGCTCCCCGTGGGTAGCCCAACGCGTATGCCCAATGCCAATATTTCCAGAGGTATCGGCTGTTCGCAGTAAATCTTCTAAAACAGAAACCTTCCCTGCCTTTTTATAGGTTTTGATATTTTTGTCTTTGTCTAAAATCGCAATCCCCGCGCTGTCATAGCCCCGGTATTCTAATCTTTTTAAACCTTTAATCAGGATAGGAGCAGCTTGCTGATCTCCTACATATGCAACAATTCCGCACATAGGTATTACTTGAGTTTAGTAAATGTAATAATCATTTTTGGCTTGTGCATCGCATTGTTGGACGATCCAAGCACAACTCTGTTTGTTGAACTAATGGTGTTGTTGGCAATCAGCACCATGCCAAAATCGGTACGCTCACTAAGCAAAAGCTCTTGGATGTGGCGCGTGATGACAAATTTATACTGCCCGTTTTTAAGGTTCCCGTCGTAATAGGGCTCACCAATATCGGACACAATAAATCTAGAATTAGCATTCAAAGAGTCTGCGCGCAGCAAAAATAAGCGGGTGGGCGGCGTTAATGGCGCATTATCACTGCCAGGCATGACATTAAAAATAACCTCTACCTTGTTAATGGCTACATTAAAGTCTTTTACCAAATTGCGGAGATAGGGCATGTCTACTTTAAGCTTCACGCTTCCGCCGGCTTGCACAAAGCCTTCTAGCACCATATTGCTGGTGTCGTTGATGCGGCTGCCAACCTCAGTGCCTTGGTAGTTGAAATTGAAGACATTACGGAGGGCCGCTTGATCGGTAACCAACATGTCAAAACGTCGACGTACCGTGTCGGTCTTATAATACATGAACAAACCATTGCGCGATGAAGCGGTGCTGAATAGCATCACCGAACCTGTACCCGAACTGTTCACGCGCGTTGCTGTGATGTAAAAGCCCTTGAAGAAGTTGAGGAAATTGGTGTTGTTTTGCAAATCGGGACCACCGCTAGCTGCTAAAATGCGGTTGCTTAAATCAGCACTTAAAGGGATTCTGAGCAAACCAGGATAATTGAACACCGTATCGATGCCATTTACCCGGGGCTCATCCACTGGCACGGTACCCGTAGGGCGTGGCTGGTAGGTGATAGTTGCTAATGGCGTGCTTTTAAACGCTGGTGCTTGGTTGGCATAATAAATCGAATCACGATGAATCGTTTCGTCAAGCTCATACACCGTAACCAACAACTGATCCGTGGTGTCCCCGTAATAGTTATTAAAGTTCAGGGCCAACACCAAAGAGTCGACCTGCACATTGGTGCCTAGATTGATGTTTTCGTTGGTCAAAAGCACTTGGTAAGTCATGCCCACTTTACTCAAACCAAAAACCGGATCAAACACTTCTCCCAGAGCCAAAATGGGCGGCTGTTGCACTTCCAATGAATCTTCGGTAACGGTGTAGGTGCGCAGGCTAAAAGTATCTAACCGGAAAACACCAATACCGTCAGGATTTGGTAGCAGGTCTAAACCCACCGCACCCTCGTCGTTACAAGATGCAAATAGCCCTGTCATTAACAGGGCTATCCACAAAAGGCTATGTTTTAATTTCATACAAGTGCCGGCTGAGAGGCAAGAAGTTTTTTGTAAAACTCGAAATGGGGTTCAGCTAAATTATCTTGGTTTTGCCCGTTTAATAACGGCTTATCCATTGCATGCGCCAAGTCTATCACTTCACTATCTACTTGATCGTTTGCGAGCACCACAGCATCTGCATAAGTAATGCCGCCGAGATTGAGGGATTTGTCGTTAAGCCCCGTGAATGGCGCTAAATCGGCGGTTTCCACATCTTCCATGAGGGCTTTTTCGATAAAATCGGCACCAAATTGCTCGTTAAACTGATTTTCGTAGGCGGTGTAAACCACTTTCGATTCTTTGAAAACGGCAGTGTGACGATAATATTTTTTAACGTATAAAGGAATTAAGCTCGTCATCCAGCCGCTGCAATGGATAATGTCAGGCGCCCAACCCAATTTTAACACCGTTTCAAGTACCCCTTTATTGAAAAAGATCATGCGCTCGTGGTTGTCGTCAAAAAATTGATCGTTATCGTCGCGCAAAGCGTGCTTGCGCTGAAAAAAGTCCTCGTTATCCAAGAAGTATACCTGCATCTTGGCCTGTGGCAAAGTAGCTACTTTGATAATCAATGGATTATCGCTGTCGCCTAGCACAATGTTAATTCCCGATAAACGAACCACCTCGTGTAAACGGTGGCGGCGCTCGTTGATAGAGCCATAACGTGGCATTAGTACGCGGATCTCCATGCCTTTTTCTTGCATGGATTTCGGGAGTTCTAAGGCTGCGTTGGCAATTTCGGAGAGATTGAGGTAAGGTTGCATCTCGTGTGCAACAAAGAGAATCCTTGTCTTCCTACTCATAAAGCTTTCAGTAAAATCTGTAATAAGAATACAAAAATATATAAAAAAAATGTAATAAACCACAAAAGGCTTTGTAAATAAGGGAAAAAGGCGAATTTTGAAACCCATTACGCTCTATTTTGTACCTCTTCCAGCAAGCTTCTTCCCTCAGTCGCACGCTTCAAGCTGCGCGTCAAAACCAGCTTACAATCGGCTTTGTACCTACTATGGGCGCGTTGCATGAGGGGCATCTCGACCTCATCCGCCAAACCAAAAAGCAGTATGATCGTGTGATTTGCAGCATTTTTGTTAATCCAACCCAGTTCAACGATCCGGCCGACCTCGCCAAATACCCACGTTCCATCGAAAAGGACCTCAAAGCATTGGCTTTGATGGGGGCAGATTATGTGTATTTTCCAGAAGTTAGCGATGTGTACCCTCCCAACAGCGAGGCCGAAACCTATCAGTTTGGTGCGTTAGAAAGCGTTTTAGAAGGCGCCCACCGCCCCGGTCACTTTGAAGGGGTGGGCATGGTGGTGGCTCGTTTGCTGCGGATTACCGAGCCAGATGGCTTGTTTCTCGGAGAAAAAGACTACCAGCAGTGCTTGGTGCTGCAGTCGCTGCTGAAGCAAATGCAGTGGGAGGCCAAAGTACAACTCCACATGTGCGCTACTCGGCGCGAAGGCAGCGGGTTGGCCATGAGTTCGCGTAATCACCGCTTATCGGAGCAAGGAAAAAACATTGCCACCCAATTGTTCGAAACCATGAACAGTTGCCGAGAGCGTTACCAGCAATTTAGTCCCGACCAGCTCAGCAACTGGGCGATCCACAGCCTAGAAGCACAAGGCAATATCCAAGTAGAGTACTTCAGCTTTGCCGATGCCACCCATTTGCAACCCATAGAAAACTGGAACGAAAGCCCTGCTGTGCGTGTTTTGGTGGCGGCTCGGATAGAAGATGTGCGATTAATAGATAATGCCCAACTGTTTTAGTATTTTTGCGGCGAAATTTACAATTTGATGTTTATACACGTTTTAAAGTCGAAAATACACCGGGTGCGCGTAACGCAAGCGGAGCTTCATTATGTGGGCAGCATCACCATCGATGAAGACCTGATGGATGCGGCAAATTTGATTGAAAACGAAAAGGTGCAGGTAGTTAATATCAACAATGGCGAGCGGCTCGAAACCTATGTGATTAAAGGCGAGCGCGGCAATGGCACTATTTGTTTGAACGGCCCCGCCGCTCGCAAAGCGGCCGTAGGCGATGTGCTGATTGTCATTGCCTATGGTATGATGTCGCAGGAAGACGCCAAAAGCTTCAAACCGACCCTTGTTTTCCCCGACCAGCACAATAAACCAGTTCTTTAGTGCCGACTTGGCTCAAAAAAACCCTGCAGTTTAGTGCTTCACTGGTAGTGGGACTTCTTATACTGTGGCTGGTTTTCCGCGACCAAGACATGGACAGCATCAAAAGCACCTTGGCATCGGCCAAGTTTGAATGGATCATTGCCTCTGGTTTGGCAGCCATCGTGGCACACGCTTTTCGTGCTGCCCGCTGGGCCATGCTCATTGCACCATTAGGCACCAAACCTGGTTTTTTTCTCAGTTTTAATGCCGTGATGTTTGGCTACCTCGCCAACCTTGCCTTGCCGCGAATGGGCGAAATTACCCGTTGCGGCGCCATCTCAAGGCAAACCAAAATCCCCATCAACGGCCTCATTGGCACCGTAATCATTGAACGCGCCATTGATATGATTTTGCTGCTAATAATCAGCGGACTCACAGTACTGTTTAATTTGGGCTTGTTGCAAGGTCCAATTGAGCGTTTTTCGAGCCGCATGGCGGGGGCACAGCTGCTAGGTTTGCCGCTTTGGGTGTTTCCGGTGGTACTTGTTCCAGCCGCACTCTTTTCTCTCTATTTCTACCGAAAAAAACTTTCCCACCGCCTCCAGCATCCCTTCTTCATCAAGATTAAAGGTTTTTTGCGGGGCTTACTTACTGGCGTAAAGTCGATTCGCGAGCTCAACAATCCCATTTTATTTATCGGCTACTCCTTAGGTATTTGGGTGGGGTATTATTTCATGACCTATTTCTGCGTGTTCGCCTTCACCAGCACCTCGATGCTCAATCCCAACGAAGGTTTGCTCATCTTGGTAGCCGGTAGTTTTGGCTTCGTAGCACCTGTTCAAGGTGGCATTGGCGCCTACCATGCCATTATTTCTAAGCTACTGGTGATGTTGCCTGGTCGCGGCATCAGCACCACCGAAGCCCTCAGTTTTGCTACCCTCACCCACGCGGCACAAACCATTTTAATAATGGTAGTGGGCTTTATATCGGTTTTATTTTTATTTGGATGGAAGTCGAAACATGGCACAGCTGGAAAACATTAAGGCCAAAATCCTAAGTCGCGACGACCTGTTGCGGCAAGTGCGCACTTGGCAAGCCGCGGGCGAAAAGGTGGTGTTTACCAACGGGTGTTTCGATATTTTGCACTATGGTCATGTAGACTACTTACACCGCGCGGCAGCACTGGGCAGCCGGCTGGTTGTGGCGCTGAACACGGACGCTTCTGTGAGTCGTTTAAAAGGCCCCAATCGGCCGCTCCAAAACGAAGCTTCACGTGGTTTGGTAATGGCTGCAATTGGCTGTGTAGATGCCCTCACCTTTTTTGATGAACCTACGCCACTGGAGTTAATAAATATATTGTTGCCGGATGTTTTGGTTAAAGGAGCCGACTACAGCATTGATGAAATTGTTGGTGCAAAAGAAGTGTTGGCGAGGGGCGGCAAGGTCGAAACCGTCGCGATTAGTCCAGGCTATTCTACCACCTCCATCGAACAACGGATACAGGCTTCTAAATGAAAGAACCTCGTCAAAATGACGTATATTCGTTAGTTGAACACGATTCCCGCATGAACTTAAATTGCAATTGTACCTCTTATAAATGGCTGCTCGCGGCCTTTTTTTGCTGTTTTTCGCTTTTAGAGGCGTCTGCTCAATTTGCGCAAGACTGGCGCTTTGGTTATTCATCTCGCATTCTTTTCACGGGGGCCACCCCGGTGGGCGCGCCAGGGAGTCAGCTTTTTTCTGACTTTGGACAAGCTGGAGTAACAAATGCCGCCGGACAAATCCAGTTTTATACCTCCGGCGAGCGTGCTTACAATCGTAACAATACCGATTTACTCAATGGCACCAACTTACGGGGCAGTCAGTTGGTTACCCAATCGAGTCTCATCATACCCTACCCCAACCGGCCCAATCGCCACCTTTTGTTCACCCTTAACCGCACAACCGATTCAAGCGGTTTGAACTATAATGTAATAGATATGACGCTTGATGGCGGTTTAGGGGGCATCCTACCAGGTCAAAAAAACATCAATTTGTTACTCGGATCACCTGTGAATTTATTGACCGAAAAAATGACAGCCACTCGGCATTGCAATGGCAGGGATTTTTGGGTAGTGGTACATCGCTATAACAGCAACCAATTTATCATTTATCCGGTAGATAGCAACGGCGTAGGTACACCGCAATTTCAGCAAATCGGTACGGCACATACGCCAGCGATTGGCGGCAATCCACTTCGAGCCCAGCGTGGCTACCTGGTTTTTTCACCAGACGGACGTCGTTTAGCGCTTACGCTGAACGGTGCTGGCACCAACAACCTCCTAGAGGTATTCGACTTTAACAAAACCACTGGTCAACTCAGTAATCCGATTGCCTTACCTGCCAGCGGCGGTGAATTTGGATTGGCGTTTTCGCCGGACAATGGCAAATTATTCGTTTCAGGAGGTGTAGACACCATCATAGGGCCCAATATCGGCTCTCGGAACCACCTCAGCGTATTCAACATGGTTGCTCGCACACCTGCTTCTACCAAAGAAGCGGTTGAAATCAAAATTTTGGGAGATTCGCGCAGGTTTGCCGCCCTCCAAAATGCGCCGGACGGCAAAATATATGTGCTTTTATCGCTCACTGATGCCCTCAACAGCATCAATACGCCCAACACAGCGCCTTACGGCTACCAAGACAGCACTGTTTTTCCAATTAACGGCACCACGCGTAGTGGCTTACCCAATTTTGTAAACGACGAATTTTCCAATCCTTTTGTGGCCAATTTTAGCTTCGATTTCACCTGCATCGGGCAGCCTATGTCGTTTACCGACTCGAGCTTAAGCCATGCGCGCAGCTGGCAGTGGACTTTTGGCGACGCTGGGGCAGCAGGTAACGATACGAGCAGTTTGCAACACCCCATCTACACCTACGGCGCCCCTGGCAATTACACCGTAACGCTTATTTCTGGAGATGGCTGCAGTGTTTTTGACACCATCTCTAAGCAAGTTACAGTTGGGGTAAATTTGCCAGTAAGTCTGGGCAGCGATACCGCCTATTTTTGCGTTGGACAAACGGCTTTGATTAGGAGCAACATTCTAGTCGGCACGTTCAATTGGTCGACCGGGCAACCAGGTGGGCCATGGGCACCCCTTCCCGACACCACACCCACCTACAGCACAACCATTACTGGCTGGTATAGATTAGTAGCCGACAATGGCAACTGTGCAGGTGAGGACAGCATTTACATCTTCATCAACAATAACCCCATTACAGTAAATTTAGGGCCTGATTTCCCGCTTTGCATAGGCGCAACCGAGATTTTAAATGCTGGCAATCCCACCGCTACGACCTATACTTGGAGCACGGGCGATAGTACCCGTACCATTAGCATCACGCAACCCGACACGTTTTGGGTAGTGGTTAACGACCGCGGCTGCGTGGCTACCGATACCATCATAGTAACCCTTGACAGCACCGCTGCAATAAACGTAATGGGGGATACAACACTTTGTCCTGGTGAAGAACTCCTCATCGATGCAACCGCTTTCGGAACCTCCTTTTTATGGTCAACCGGCGAAACAACCCCTTCCATTTCCGTTTTAGATACAGGCACATACGTTGTGGAAGTCATTACAAACAATGGCTGTATACTGTATGACACCATCCAAGTGAATTTCAGGTGCGATACCAAGGTTTTCATGCCTACTGCCTTTACGCCAAACGGAGACGGGTTGAATGATATCTTTTTACCTGCCTTTCAATCGGTAGACGACGGGGCGTATGAGTTACTGATTTACGACCGCTGGGGACAGCTTGTATTTGAAACCAACAACCCTTTGGTTGGCTGGAACGGACAAATCAATGGCCGCCCTGCGCAAGACGGTGCTTACCAATATTTGGTTCGGTATTTCACCAATATTGAGCGGGTGAATACCTTTTTATCCGATACCTTTTACCTGTTGCGATGACGCTGGCCCTGGCCTTTTTGGTCGGTTTAGCGCTTGGCGCTGCTCTTGTAGGGTGGATGTGGCAGCATAAGACCCATGAAACCCTTGCCTCGATCCAGCAACAACAGTTACATGCGGCGCAGTTACAAATCAAGCTTCAATTCCTACAAGAGGAACACAGCAAATTAGAGCAGAAGGCGTTAAAGCGGGAGCAAGAAGGCCTGCTTCAACTGCAGCAATTGAGTCAGGCAGAAGCCCAAAACCATCAGTTAGCCGAAAAACTTACCGCCCACGATCAAATGCTGGCCAACAGTCTCGAGCAAATGCAGCTCCAGTTCAAAAACATGGCCAACGCTATTTTTGAAGACAAAAGCAAAAGTTTTAGCGACCTAAACCGCCAGCAGCTTGATCAGGTTTTGCAGCCACTGCGCGAGCGTTTGAAGGATTTTGAAACACAGGTGCAAACCACGCACAAAGAAAGTATTGCCCAGCAAGCCGGCTTGTTCAATGAGCTTAAAAACCTCAAAGAACTCAACCAGCAAATGAGTACCGAGGCGCGCAACCTCACCCGTGCGCTCAAAGGAGAAAGCAAAACTCAGGGCAATTGGGGCGAAGTAGTCCTGTTGCGAATTTTAGAGCGCAGTGGCCTCAGTCTTAACCAAGAATACCGCATCCAAGAGTCAATTACTTCCGAAAATGGCCGCCGATTGCAACCAGACGTAACCATTTTACTGCCTGAGCAGAAGTATTTAGTAATCGACAGCAAAGTATCGCTGCTTGATTATGAGCGTTTTGTAAGTGCTGAAGAAGAAGCTGAGCAGCAGCTTGCCCTCAAACGGCACCTGCAATCGATGCGTAAGCATGTGCAAAGTCTCAGCGGCAAGGCCTACGACCAGCTATACGGTGCTGGTTCGCCCGATTTTGTACTGCTCTTTGTGCCTATTGAACCCGCCTTTATTGTGGCTGTGCAGCAAGACCCGGAGTTGTTTAACGAAGCCTTCGACAAGAACATCGTTATCGTAAGCACCTCTACCCTTTTGGCCACCCTGCGAACCATTGCCAGCATATGGCGGCAGGAAAACCAGAATCGCAACGCCCAAGAAATAGCGCGGCAGGCCGGCAGTTTGTACGACAAATTTACCGCCTTTGCCGAAGACCTGCGTAGAGTAGGCAATCAGATTGAGCTCGCCGGCAAGGCCCACGAAAGCGCTATGAATAAGTTGGTGCTGGGCAAAGATAATTTGGTGCGCAAGGCAGAACGGCTGCGGGAGCTTGGTGCTAAAACCAGCAAACAACAGGAGCAAAGGCTACTCGACGAGGCAGAAAACGACTCGAACGCTTGAGCTTTTCTGGTTAGCGGCTTGAAATCCGTATTCCCTTCACCGTCAGTACTTGCGGCAACATTTATAAACATAAAAAATTTGCTTAACGATAAAAAACTTTCTGATAAGGAACTTGTTCTTATTTGTAACTTGTTATAAAGCGGGTTTAGGGTTAACCCCTTTATTACATATTGCCGTAATGTGACTGCTGGCCTTCAGGGTTTACGCCTTCAGTCAAAAGCATTTCAGCAAAAGTTGGGTTGAGAGCCGTCCTTTGGGCGGCTCTTTTTTTCCTCATCCAAAAAGCCTTCTTTCCGCTTACCTAGTTTATTCCCCGCGCCTTCTTCACCTGCTCCCAAGCCTGGTTGAGTTGCTGGAATTTTTCTTTGGCGGCTTGCTGCACTTCTTCGCCGAGGTGGGCTACTTTATCGGGATGGTGCTTGGCAGCGAGGCGACGGTAAGCTTTTTTGAGCTCTTCATCAGTGGCTGTTGGATCCACTTCAAGCACAGTGAAGGCATCTTCCGTGCTGTGGCCAAACATGGCCCGGGTGGAGTTGTAATCAGCGGTGCTGATACGCAGCAAATGTGCGATTTCCTGAAGTACGTTGAGCTCGGCATTCGACAGCTCGCCGTCGGCCAAGGCCAGTCCAAACAGCAGGTGCAGCAATTCTAAACGACCTGCATGCTCCATAAACTGGGCAATTTGTCGGCATACCGGTCTAAAATCGAAGTCCTTCTCAATGATGTCCCGGAGCATCAGGGTCATGTCTTTCGCCTGCTTCACGCCAAAGCTGCGCTTCAGAAACTCCTTCACGTAGTCAAGCTCCGCCTTCACCACCCGCCCATCGGCTTTCATCACCGCTGCGGTGAGCACCAAAAGGGTTACGCTGAAGTCGGAAGGGGTGGTTTGTGGCCGGCCGTAGGGTTGTCCTGTGCCGTCGTAAGTGCGTGTTCCACGTCCATTATCAACTGCCGAACCCAGCATAAAGCCGATGATGGCACCAATTGGACCGCCTAGCACCCAACCTAATCCCCCGCCTAACCATTTTGTATAACTACTCATGCTGCGAATTTAGGCTTTTGCTGGCATTCGTCGTATCATCCACCATAGCCAAAAAATCTCAAAAATTACGATCAGGTACACAAAGAGGTATTCGTTGAACCAGTTTTCGGAGGGATTAGCAGCCGTTTGCGTAAAGCTATATTTCGCTAAAAAATAGGCCAAGGGTACTAGCAAGAGGTATATCCAACTGCCTTTGGCCAGCTGCGTGGCTCGTGCCTCCACCTCAAGGAACATGCTTTTGATTGCTGTTGCCAGCCAAGGCCATGCAAAAATCAAGGGCAAGGCAAAAAGACGGGCCTCGCGCGCGCGGGCGGTGGCCAAAACCACCGCAGTATTGAGCAATAAAGCCATCCAAAAGGCTTGACACTCCCGTTTGGGCCAATTGGCGGGGAAGAGTAAACAGAGTTGTAGCGGCAGTCCTACCACCAAAAACAGCATCCACAAGGTCTCAGAAAGATGGTCCGCATCGAAATTTTGGGCCAATAGGGTAAAGCGCAGCAGCACTTCCGAGCCTGCGTCTTGCGACACCCCGATGAGTTGCTCGCTGGCAAAAAACCAGACGGCGTAAACCAGCAGTACCGCCAAAGTCCCGCGTTTGAAGCCTTTTAATCGGTCCTCTCCCCAGCCAAAAAGCCAGAAAAAGGCTGGCCACAGCAGCCAGGAAGTCTCCCGCGCCACCAAAGCCGCGGTAAGCAACAACAGGCCTAGCCAAAGTTTTTGCGACCGCCAAGCCGCCAAACTGCCAAAGAGCAAAAGGTATTGCAAGGGCTCGTCGTAGGTATAAACCGGCGGGAACCAAGCAAAAAACAAGCTAAATCCTAGTAAAAAGAGGCTTTGATTCAGCAGGCCTTGGCGGTGCGTAGGCGACAACGCATACAGCGCCAAGGCGCCCATCCAACACAAAAACAGCTGCAGCAGCACAAAACTTTTGGCCATGCTCAGGCCGCTGAGCGCCGCCAATCCTTGTACCAGCCAGGTGGTGAGGGGTCGCCGTGCAAAGGCCTGTTCTGTTTGGTGGTAGTGCACCACCTCGGCGAGGTAATCGGCAGTAAGTCCGCTCGCATCTGGCGCGTAGCCCTCAAATCGCAAATTCCACATGCTGTTGTGCTGTGGCATCAGGTGGATGTAGGCAATCAGCAGCAACAGCAAGAGCGGCCAAAAAAGGGCAATCAGCTCGTTAACCTTGGCGGATTTCATGCTGCAAGATAAGCAGCGGCGGTGCATCTGTGCGGCATTTACGCTAAATTTGCAGCATGCCTCAATTGATAGCCCTCCCCAAAATCCGTCGCTTTGTTGCCCGAGACTTGCAGATTAGTCTCTGGAAAGATGTGCAACCCTATTTTGAACAGCTTTTAGCGCAAGATGTGAACAGTTTGCCAGCGCTTCAAAACTGGCTGCAGCAGCGTTCAGAGCTCGAATCGGTGCTGGATGAGGACTTGGCTTGGCGCTACATCCGCATGACCTGCGACACTGCCAACGAGGCGCACCGCCAGGCTTACGAGCTTTTTATTGGGGAGATTTTTCCACAGATGGCGCCTTACGACGACCAGCTGAACCGGCAGTTGCTGGGCAGTGCAGCCCTTTCTCAAATGACAGCGCCTGCCTTTTTGCTTTACCAACGCCGGGTAGAAGGTGCCATTCGCCTGTACCGTGCTGAGAACATCGCGCTGCAGGCCGAGCAAAAGCAACTCGAAAGTGCCTATGGCGCTTTGATCGGAGCCATGTCGATTACCCATGAGGGCGCCGAACTCACCCTGCCGCAAGCTGCCCAGTTGCTAAAAGCACCCGATCGGGTACTCCGCCAGCAGGTGTGGCAGCAAATCAGCGACCGTCGGCAGCAAGACCAAGCGCAACTCGATGACCTTTTTAGCAAACTCATTGCCCTACGTCATCAAATTGCGGTCAATGCCGGCTTCGACAGTTATACCGCCTACCGTTTTGTAGAGTTGGGCCGCTTTGATTACAGCGAGCAAGACTGCCTCGACTTCCATGAAACTATCCGAGCTTTGGTGGTGCCGCTCAAGGCGCAATTTGACGCCGACCGCGCGCATTCCCTTGGCTTACCGAGCCTCCGCCCTTGGGATACCAAAGCCGAGCCCGCCGACAAGCCCGCCCTCAAACCCTTCAGCAACGAAGCCGACCTCATTGCCAAAAGCATTGAGGCCTTCGCCCAAATCGACCCCTACTTTGGCGATTGCCTGTACAGCATGCAGCAAATGGGGCATTTCGACCTCAGCTCACGCAAAGGCAAAGCGCCCGGTGGCTACAACTACCCCCTCATGGAAAGTGGTGCGCCTTTTATCTTCATGAACGCCGCTGGCTCGATGGAAGACCTCGAAACCATGATGCACGAAGGCGGGCATGCCGTGCACTCCTTCCTCACCAAAGATTTGCAGCTGAGCGCTTACAAGGCCCTCCCCTCTGAAACCGCCGAGCTGGCCTCTATGTCGATGGAGTTGATGTCGATGACCCAGTATCCGCTCTTTTTCGCCACCGAAACCGAACAAAAGCAAGCGCGTTACGAGCAAATTCAGCGTGCCGTTACCGTTTTGCCCTGGATTGCCGCCATCGATGCCTTTCAACACTGGATATATGCGCATCCGCAGCACAGTGTTGCAGCGCGCGAGCAGCAGTGGGCACAGCTTTTTGCCGCTTACGGTTCCCCCAAAGTAGATTGGAGCGGTCTCGAAGATCGGCTCCCTTTGCAATGGCAAGCCCAGTTACATTTGTTTGAAGTGCCTTTTTACTACATCGAATATGGTTTTGCACAGTTAGGGGCGCTGGGCGTTTGGAAAAACTTTGTGGCCGATCCACAGTTAGCAGTGGCCAAGTACAAACAAGCCTTGTCGCTCGGTTACACTGCCAGCATTCCCGAGGTATATGCTGCAGCTGGGGTTAAATTCGACTTTAGTAAAGCTTATTTAGCAAGTTTGCTGACTTTTGTTGAAGGCCAATTAGCCTTATTAAAAACATCTTAATTCTTCTATTTCAGCTTGTTAAAAACCTACTAATAGGTAACTTCGTTAGTATCCTCAAAACCAAACGATGCTTAAAAGAATCTCCCTCTTATTAGTTGTGCTTTTTTCAGGCCTGATAGCTGTGGAACAAGCCTACACCAATTCGGGCGGACCACCAACCGGTCATACGGGCGCCCCAGGCGAAAGCACTTGTATTTCTTGTCACACTGGTTCAAGCTTGAACCCCGGCAATGCCCTAAGAACCTTGGTGTTTAATGGGAATGTAGGCTTAACCTCCTATGTGCCTGGCACCACCTATACTGTGGTATATACGGCAAGTAACCCTGCCACCGCAGTTTTTGGTTTTCAGATGATTGCCAAAAGAGCCAATGGAACCAATGTCGGTGCTTTTATCGTCACCAGTCCCACCCAAACCCAACTCGTTTCGGGCTACCTCCAACAAACCTTCTCAGGTTCACAAGCCACCCCTGCCGGCTCCAAAAGCTGGAGTTTTAGCTGGACAGCTCCCGCTGCGGGTGCAGGCACAGTAAGCTTCTATGTAGCTACCAACATTGCCAACGGCAACGGCAGCGATTCGGGAGATGAAATTTATACGAACGTATTTACCCTCACTGAAACTGTAGCAGCTACCAGCATTACTGCAGCCACCATTCTAGCAACCGCCTTTTGCGTAGGTGCCACTGCACAAGTATCTTACAGCGCTACTGGCACTTTCAACAGCGGAAACGTATTTACTGCACAGCTGAGCAACGCTTCGGGTAGCTTTGCGAGTCCTGTTAACATCGGTACCCTCAACAGCACCACTGCAGGCAATATTAACACCACCATACCTACCGGCGCGGCTGCAGGTTCGGGCTACAAAATTAGGGTTATCGCCAGCAATCCTGCCACCACAGGACTAGAGAGCAATGCCTTTAACATCAGCATCCCTGCTGCATCACCCACCATCAGTTTCAACGGCTTTAGTTTAGGCAGCAGTGGCAGTGGTCCTTTTGTGTGGTTCTTCAACGGGAACCCAATCTCAGGAGCTACCAGCGCCCTCTACACGCCTACTCAGCTGGGCAGTTATACGGTCGGTATCGAAAACAATGGCTGTTCACCTAGTATCAGCACGCCTTTTACAGTGGCAGCACTGATCACAGGCGTGCAGCAGCCCACCACCCCAGCCGTCTGCGAAGAAACAGGCTTGTTACGTGGCTTCAACACCCTCGGTAATTTTGACGCCACCAATCAGTTTACCTTGATTTTGGCAGCTAACAATGGTACCGAAACTCCCTTAGCTACTACCTTAACCACCAGCAGCAGTTTACTTGCTTTATTACCGCCTGGCATTTCAGGCAACGGCTTCCGCTATCGCTTGCGCGCCAGCAGTCCGTTAACATTATCGGCACTGAGTAACACTTTCGACATCATTGCCAATCCTACCGCTGCCACCATTAGTCAAAATGGTTTTACCCTCACTTCTTCTTCCACCCAAGGAAACGCATGGTACAAAGACGGTGTAGTTATTTCAGGAGCCGACCAACAGACCTATACCGTCACCGAAAATGGAGCATACAGTGTACGCTACTCAGCCAATAATTGCCAATCGCCTTTCTCTAATAGCATTACCATCACCAACGTATCGGTGGTTGACAATGCCCATCCAGGCTTCCGCATTTTTCCCAATCCTGCCCAAGAGCTATTGCAATTAGTAGCGCCTGAAGCTGGTAGCATGCAAGTGCGTGATTTGCAAGGAAGGCTTTTGCTGCAGCAAAGTTTTGAGGCTGGTACTTACCAAATTGAATTGGGTGACTTGGCGGCAGGTTTGTATGTGCTGTATTGGGAAGACAGTCGTGGCAGCAGTCTGCGTCGTTTTGTGAAGCAGTAAATCCGTACTTAAGCCGAATGCGCGTTGTTGACCAGTGCGCATTCGGCTTTTTTATGTCCATACTTCAGCAAAACACCGTTGATTTACTATTTTTGACGCATGAAAATCATCTGTGTGGGTCGCAATTACGCCGACCATGCCCGCGAGCTCAACAATGAAGTACCCACCGAACCGGTGATCTTCCTCAAACCCGATTCGGCTATCCTCAAAGATGGAAAAGCCTTTTACTTGCCCGAACACTTGGGTGAAGTGCATCATGAACTCGAGATTGTGCTGCGGGTTTGCAAAAATGGCAAGCACATCCATGAAAAATTTGCCGCCAACTACTACGATCAGATTGGCTTGGGCATTGATTTTACGGCCCGTGATTTACAGAACAAGCTCAAGAGCAAAGGACTGCCTTGGGAGTTGGCCAAGGGCTTCGATGGATCGGCCGTTTTGGGCAATTTTGTAGCCAAGGAAACGCTTGGCGAGCTGCAAGCACTGCAGTTGCGCCTCGACATCAATGGAAGCGAGCGGCAGCAGGGCAATACGCGCGATTTGCTGTTCCCTTTCGAAAAAATCATTGCTTTTGTGTCGCAGTACTTCACCTTAAGGCAAGGCGACCTCATTTTTACCGGCACCCCAGCTGGCGTGAGTGCGGTGCAGCCTGGCGATCGTTTACAAGGCTACCTCAACGAGGCCTGTTTGCTGGATTTTGAGGTAAAGTAACGTACTCTAAGTGCCATCCTATTGGCCACAAATGTTATGACTTTTCGCCGTTATAATAGCCAAAAGTTATATCCATTCGCCATTAGGAGAAAAATCCAGTCGTCAGCTAGACTTATTGTCCCGTGAAATTTGGCTTGCGTTTTTCGTTAAAAGCCGTCACCCCTTCTTTGTAATCAGCACTGTCGCCCGCTATTTTTTGGCAGTAGGCTTCGTAGTCGAGCATGCCGTCTAAATCGCTGTTGGAGCTCTTGTTAAGCATTTTTTTCATCAGGGCGATGGCTTTGGTAGGCGCCGATTTGTAATAATCGGTGTACACGGCCACAGCGGCATCGAGTTCAGCATCTGGAACCACCTTGTTCACCATGCCCCAGTCGTAGGCCTGCTGTGCGCTCACTCGGCTGCCCATGGTGCTCATTTCGAAAGCGCGCGCTGAACCCACCAAACGCGGCAGGAAATACGACGAGCCAGAATCTAAAACCAATCCTACATGCACGAATACCTCGATAAATTTTGCACTTTCGGCCGCCACCACCAGGTCGCAAGCCAAAGCCAGCGAACAGCCCGCCCCTGCCGCCACACCATTTACCCGGGCAATTAACGGCTTGGGCAAAGCCCGCATGGCGCGGATGATGGGATTGTAACGCTTGTGAAGTGATTCCGACAAATCCCGCTTTCCAGTGCTATCAGCGATGGCTTTGAGATCTTGACCTGAACAAAACGCTTTTCCCGCACCCGTGAGCACTACTACCCGTACAGCTTCATCGCGGGCAACCTGCTTAAGCGCAGCTTGCAACTCGTAACTTTGCTCGTCGTTGAAGGCGTTGAACACGTCGGGACGGTTGAGGGTGATGGTAGCAAGGCCATCTTGCACGTGGTATAAAAGACTGTTGTACATGGTTAAATTTTAAGCCAATAAGGAATCATTGCGAGCAACATACAGCCGATTCCGAGGAAATAACCGGCATAAATTTGTTTAGGACTGTGTGCCTGCAACTGCAAGCGTGCACTGCCCACTATACCTGCAAAGATAATTGCCAAAAGCAAGGGTAAAAATACGGGTTGCTGCGCGCTTTGGTGGAGCGTAAATATAAAGGCCGTGAGTCCGCCCATGCCTATCGTATGCGCGCTGATTTTCCAGCGGCGGTTGATGTACCAGGCTGCTAATACAGCCAACATGGACCCCACAACGCTCATTACTAGCACATTGGCAATACCCATGCGACGGAAAACAAAAACAAGACTCGCCAAACAAAGGGCTTGAATGAGATAGGGTAAACTCCGTTCGCTGCGGTCCTCCACCATCACCGAGCTTACCCGATTAAAGCGCATGAGCAACAAAACAGCCCCAAAAGGCAATACCGTAGCCATCACAAACACCTGCAGCAAAACCATCATTTGCAATTGTGGTGGATAATAAAGCAGTTCAAAGGGCTGAAGCCAAAAGGCCATTAGCGCCACGAAGGTGGGGAGAAAGATGGGATGGAAAAACCCAGACCAAAACAATGACCAGCCGCGCATTACAACTCTTTGCGCAATCGTGCCACAGGAATGCCGATTTGCTCGCGGTATTTGGCTACGGTGCGCCGCGCAATGTTGTAGCCTTTTTCGTTGAGCATTTCGGCCAATTTATCGTCGCTCAATGGCTTGCGCTTTTGCTCTGCACCTATCAAATCGGTTAAAATTTGCTTCACTTCTTTGCTCGATGCCTCTTCACCGCTGTCGGTCATAATGCCTTCGCTGAAAAACGACTTCAGCAAAAAGGTGCCGAATTCGGTTTGCACATATTTGCTGTTGGCTACGCGCGAGATGGTGGAGATGTCTAGGTTTACCTTGTCGGCAATGTCTTTCAAGATCATGGGCTTGAGCTTGACCTGATCGCCGGTGAGGAAAAACTCATGTTGATGGTCCATGATGGCGTCCATGGTGTTCAACAAAGTATGCTGTCGCTGCCGAATGGCATCAATGAACCACTTGGCGGAGTCGAGCTTTTGTTTGACGAAAGTAACGGCTTCTTTCATCTTTTTATCTCCCTTTTCGGCCTTATCATAATGCCGAAACATGTCTTTGTAGGTGTCGCTGATGCGCAAATCAGGCGCATTGCGGGCGTTTAAACGCAGTTGCAGCTCCCCATCTTCATTGTGGACCACAAAATCGGGGATCACTTGCAGTACCTTGCTGTTGTCTTGCTGGGTATTGCCCGGTCGTGGATTTAAACGAATAATTTCGTGGTGCGCAGCGCGCATGGCGTCCTCACTGAGGTTTAAACTGCGGGCAATTTTATCGAAGTGCTTTTTGGTATATTCGTCAAAAAAGCGGTTCAAAATACGGATGGCGTCCTGCGCTGCAGCATGAGCAGACCGGCGCTCCAACTGCAACAGCAGGCATTCTTGTAGGTCGCGCGCACCAAGCCCTGCGGGATCGAATTTCTGTACCACCCCCAGCATGCGCTCTACCACCGACTGTTCTACCATTACATTTTGGGTGAAGGCGAGGTCGTCGACCAACGATTCTAGTGGCCGGCGCAGGTAGCCGTCTTCATCGATGCTCCCCACCAACTGCTGCCCCACCATAAAATCCTCGTCGCTCAAGGCCAGCAAATGCAATTGGTCCATGAGTTGTTCGTGAAAACTATTTACCACACTAATCGAAGGACGATAATCCTTTTCATCTTCGTCACTGCGGTAATTATTATCGTCAAGTTTGTACTCGGGGGTATCGTCCCCATCGAGGTATTCGCTCACATCTACATCCGAATTGGAAGTGTCGTCGTATTCATCGTTGTTGTCCGGAACCCGCTCCTCATCCAAATCGCTGTATTCATCTGCCACTGGCTGATCTTCCCAGCCTTCCTCCAAAGCTGGATTTTCTTCCAACTCCTCCTTTATCCGCTGCTCCAACATAGCTGTAGGGACCTGCAACAGTTTGATGAACTGAATTTGTTGCGGGGAAAGCTTCTGAAGCAATTTTTGCTGTAGCGTTTGCTTTAGCATAGTTTTTGCGGACAATATTTCGTCGCATAAAAATACAATTGTCATTGTATTAAATCGCTATTTTTGAGCGATTTTTAATGAAAATTGGATATGACCATCGAGCGACTGAGTGCAGCGGTTGGACAAACCATCACCCTACAAGGTTGGGTTATGGGCAAGCGCACAGGTAAAGGACTTGTTTTTCTGATAGTTAGAGACGGATCTGGTCTCTGCCAGTGTATTGTTGATGAAAACAAAGTAGCCGTAGCCCTGTTTGAAGATGCCAAGCGCATCACCCAAGAAAGTTCCTTGCGCATTACGGGCCAAGTAGTGGCCGACGAGCGACAAGTTGGTGGATATGAGTTGCATGTGAGCGGACTCGAAATTGTAAGTTTGAGTCAGGATTTCCCCATTACCCCTAAAGAACATGGTGTCGATTTTTTGATGGACCACCGCCATCTGTGGTTGCGTTCGAAGCGCCAGTGGGCCATTATGCGCATCCGTAACACCCTCACCATGGCCATCCACGAGTTCTTCCAAGGTGAAGGCTTCCTACAGACCGACGCCCCTATTTTTACGGGCAATGCGGTAGAAGGCACCTCTACTTTGTTTGAAACTGATTTTTATGGTGAGCCAGCTTATTTGAGTCAGAGCGGACAGCTCTACGGCGAAGCCATGGCCATGGCTTTTGGCAAGATTTACACCTTTGGCCCTACCTTCCGGGCCGAAAAGTCTAAAACCCGCCGCCACCTCAGTGAATTTTGGATGATTGAGCCCGAGATGGCCTTCCACGATTTAAAGATGAACATGGATACCATTGAGCGCTTTTTACGTTTTGTGGTGTTAAAAGTACTCGACAAAAATACCTATGAGCTCGATATGATCGGTCGCGATACCACCGTGCTCAAACAAATCACCGAGCCCTTTCCACGTATCACTTACGAGGACGCCGTAGCCATTTTAAAAGGCGAGCAGGAAGTAGCTGGCAAAAACGCCATCAAAACCTTGGAGGACGATTTAGTAGAAGTGCAAGCGCGCATCGGCCTGTTGCAAGCTGAAATAGCAGATCGTGAATTCAAAATCGCTGTTCCTGGCATTAAAAAAGGAGAAATCGGTTTTCATCAATCCAAAATACAGCAACTTAAAGAAGCGCTGAGCGAACAAGAAGAAGCAGCTCGCAACATTCCAATGTGGCTCAAGAGCGCTCGCGACTTCCGGATGGGCAACGACTTTGGAGGCTCCGACGAAACTGTGCTCACCCGCCTTTTCAATACCCCTATCATGGTGTACAACTGGCCGCATGAAATAAAAGCCTTTTACATGAAGCGCGACGAAAAGGATGCCCGTTGGGCCAAAGGTGTGGATGTATTGGCACCAGAGGGTTATGGCGAAATTGTAGGAGGAGGCGAACGTGAAACCGAACTTGACCTACTTATCGAAAAAATACACGAGCACGAGCTGCCCATGGAAGCCTTTGAATGGTATTTAGATTTGCGCAGATTTGGCTCGGTGCCGCATGCTGGCTTTGGTTTAGGCTTGGAGCGCTTGATTGCCTGGACCTGCAAACTACCACATGTACGCGAAACCATTCCTTTCCCACGTATGTACGGACGCATTGCTCCCTAATACCGAAGCATCCTTAAACAAAAAAACCCGCGCTGATTGCTCAGCGCGGGTTTTTTTGTTACTACTTAATCGATTACGCTATTACCTTCTTACCAGAAGAAGAAACGGCCATTTGGTAAACTACCAAACCGAAACCGATTTTGTTTACAGCATCACCAAGGTTGTACAACAAATCAATGTTGAGTGAACCAGCGAAGCCTGCGAGTAAATTACCGTCCATCAACATATAGCCGATAGGGTAAATCGCCCAACCTACTAATACGAAATTACGAAGCAAACGGATAGCCTTCTGCAAATTGGCGTCGCCTGAAGCTTGTGCCATTTTTGCTACGCTACCAGCAGTTGCCTCATAGACGATACCTGCCCAACCTAAAGTGGAAATCACACCCCAAAAGATGGTCTGTTCCGGCTGAATAGCTTCGCCAACGTAACCTGCTACGAGCATCACTACGCTGTAACCGATCATTTTCCAAAGCAATGACTGTTTAGCACCATAGGGACGGAGCAATAAGAAAAATTCCACACACATCAAAGGCACAGTAAGTGTCCAGTCGATGTAGCGGAACTGTGTTGGTGACGGATTGATGTAAGCCGCACCTTCAATCAAATTGTTAGCAACGGCTGCCAGATAGTAATCGCGCATGTAATAATAGTGCGCGGCGGCTATCATGGTAATCAAACCACTTACCAACAAAGAAGTCTTCCACTTGCCGTCCACATTGCTTCTTTCAAAGAAAAAGAAAACTGAGGCGGCAAACATGGCCATCAGACCCACAAAGAATGTGAATCCGGTTACATCGCCTGGTTGCAGGGTCGATGCGAGAAAAACGTAAGCTGATTCCATAAGCAACAAATTTTTTAGGTTCTCTTCACAACCATTAACAAATGAAGAGGTTTTGAATTTGTATATATATTTATTTCTATATATATTTATTATCAATATATGAAAGCGCTTTTTTTAGACTTGAAGTCAAAGTTTCCTATTTTACAATCAAACATTAAACAAAACGCATTAAAAAAAATTTACATGAATTACGTAACTTTTTTCATCCGCCTACGAAAAGGCTTGAAAATGCTCACCTCCGCTTGCGATTCACCAACCAAATACCTAGCAAAATCGCCAACATGCCCAGTACATGGGGCCATCCAAGTAATTCTCCGTCTAAAAACCCCCAAAACAAGGCCACAATTGGCATTAAATAGGTGGTTGTAGAAGCAAATATGGGTCCACTCATTTGAATGAGTTTGTTAAAAGCTACCAAACTTGCCGCAGACCCTACCAATCCCAAAATACTGAGATAGCCTACAGCTTCCCAAGCCCCAGGCAACGCGAGGCGTTCAGTAAAGTCCGTGCTAAAAAGAAGTATAGAGGCTGGAATTCCCGCCAATACCAAAGGAACTGCTGCCGTAATCACGGGTTTTACATCTCTTAAAAAACGACTCACTGTGTTCACACTCGTACCGTACATCAACGCGGCCAGCACCACAAGAAGTCCCCAAGCCCAATTCGGGTCAAACAAGCCGTTCCCTTGCAACAAAATGAGCACCATGGCACCTAACAGTCCAATGATTACACCCCGCAGCATGCTGCGCGTAAAAGGCATGTGAAACAGCCAAACACCCAGCAGCAGGGTAAACAATGGCGTGAGTGCGTTCAACGCTCCGGCTGTTGAGCTCGTAATGTGGGTTTGGGCTGCAGCGAATAAAAAAGCCGGAATGCCGTTGCCTACCAAGCCTACCACGGCAAAATAAGGGAGTTTTTTGCGGATGGCAGGGCCGAAATTCGCAATTACTACTGGACTCAAGGCCAAGGCTGCGATGGTGAGGCGAAAAGCGCCTACTTGCACGGCACTAAAAACTTCAAGTCCGCGCTTCATCAAAATAAATGAACTTCCCCAAATAAGAGAAAGCAACAATAAAATGATAAGCGGTAAAAAGCGATGGGGCGTTGGATGCATAGTCAAAAATCACCGCAAAGATGCAAAAATCAATGTCACAACTTCGAATAAAATCTTGCCCACCAACAACCTACTTTATCAGTTGTGCCTTTTTGATGCGGCATGTTGGCTCCTAAATCAATCGAATAAAACTGCTTAAACCTCCATCCCTATTGCGTATTGGGATGCCAGAGACCCTACCAACCAATAAATGTTCATTGATCGCCGATCGCATTTGAGCCTTCAGCCCAAGCTGATTGCCTGTTGAAGCAAAATTCGAATTCAATTCCAAACCCACAAAATTACGGCCGTTGCGTATCCCATGAGGCAGATTCACATTCAGACCAAATTCACTGTTCCAGCTGGCGTTTTTAAAATGAAAGGTAAAAGATGAGCCGGTATACATGAAGCTGTGCTAATTGTTGGGTAGCCTTTTTGCAACCACTAAAACGGATTGATGACGTTGCCTGGGAGCAGAGCAGACCATCGGGAGAAGGCAGTAGGACCAACCCACTAAAATTCAAACAAATGCTCAAACGCCCTGTCCAAGATTTCTTTGGGGGCAAAGTAGGCAAAACACCAATTTTCACAACTTCCATTGCGCATTGCCAATGTAGTCTATTAGCAACTTTGAGCTTGCGCGCACTGTCGCCCCGCTCGTCGGTCGACAAGCCGTCTTCCATCTCAAAAAACGACTATATCACGAGCTCAGACAAGCTGTTAATAGGATCAGAGCCCACAACCTGCTGCATTTGGAAGCAACTTTGGAATATGGCCTTCAGTACCAACACCATCCAAATTCGTGCAAACAGGTGACCCGCAAGCTTCATGTCATTTCGAAGAATTACAGAAATACCACTTTCCGCTCTCTTTATCGGGCACAAGTTGCTTCAAAAGAAGGTATAACTCCCGATTTTGCTTAAGGTACGCCCGTCAATTGCTTATCTTTGCAACAAATTTTGAACATGAGTAAACCCGTACGCATACGTTTTGCCCCTAGTCCAACCGGCCCCCTTCACCCTGGTGGCGTGCGCACCGCCCTTTTTAACTATTTGCTAGCCCGTCAGTTGGGTGGCACCTTTATATTACGCGTTGAAGACACCGACCAAACCCGTTTTGTGCCTGGTGCCGAGCAGTTTATCATTGAGTCACTGGCCTGGTGTGGGATTACTTTCGACGAAGGCGTGCATTTAGGCGGCCCGCACGGCCCTTACCGTCAAAGCGAGCGCAAGGCCATGTACCGACAGTATGCCGACTTACTCATTGAAAAGGGCCATGCTTATTATGCTTTTGATACCGAGGTGGAGCTGGAAGAAATGCGTGAACGGCTCAAAAAAGCCAATGTGGCTTCTCCCCAATACAACAGCATTACCCGCGTAAACATGAAAAACTCGTTGACCTTACCAGCCGACGAGGTAAGGCGCCGTTTGGATGCTGGCGATGAATTTGTGATTCGCTTCAAGATGCCCCGCAACGAAGAAGTGCGGGTAAAAGACATCATCCGCAGCTGGGTGGTGGTGAATGCTTCACAGCTCGACGACAAAGTGCTGTTTAAAAGCGACGGCATGCCTACCTACCACCTCGCCAACGTGGTTGACGACTACCTCATGGAAATCAGTCACGTAATCCGTGGCGAAGAATGGTTGCCCAGTACCCCCTTGCACGTTTTGCTGTACCATGCCTTTGGGTGGGAGGCCTCGATGCCGGAATTTGCACACCTGCCCTTGCTACTTAAGCCCGATGGCGATGGCAAGCTGAGCAAGCGCGATGGAGATCGTTTAGGACTGCCGTTTTATGCCATCAATTGGACCAATCCCGAAACCGGCGAAACCACCTTGGGTTACCGCGAAACCGGCTATTTCCCCGAGGCTTACATCAACTTTTTGTCGCTGCTCGGCTGGAACCCTGGCGACAACCGCGAAATTTTCAGTTTGGAAGAATTGGTGCAAGCCTTTAGTTTGGAGCGCGTAAACAAGCATGGCGCACGTTACGACTTTGGCAAACTCAACTGGTTCAACCAGCAGTATTTGCGTTCGAAGCCGCATGCCGAGCTAGCCGAAATGGTGGCCCCGCAGGTGGCCGCAGCTGGACATGCCATTGACATGCCTTTCATCACCGAAGTATGTCGTTTGATGAACGAGCGCATGACCTTGGTGCGTGATTTTTACCCCCTCAGCACCTATTTCTTTGTGGCGCCCAGCGAATTCGACGAAGAGGTAGCCGCCAAACGCTGGAAAGAGGCCGTACCAGGCTTTGCAGCCGCTTTAAAAACGGCTTTTGCAGGCCTCAGCACTTGGAACGCCACCAGCACCGAAGCTTGTTTCAACGAAACGGCCGCGGCCATGGAGCTCAAGCCGGGTCAGCTCATGCAGGCCTATCGCTTGGCAGTGAGCGGACAGGGCGCTGGTCCGGCGATTTTTGAACTCACTACCTTGTTGGGCAAGGAAGAAATAATCACCCGTTTGCAAACCGCTTTAAACACCTTAGGAAATGGCTAAAAAAGACAAAAACAAACCGCAACTTGACCCCCGTTTGGCGGGCTTCAACATCACCGTAAACAAGTTTGGAGAAATAAAAAGCACCATGGACATCCGCCGCATCAACGAATTTTTAGACGAAACCGTGGCCGATAAAAAGCTCGTGGACCGCGACGACCACATAAACCACAAGCTCAAGGATGAGTTTGAGGCAGATAAAGAAGACAACAACGAAAACGACAAATAAAATGGCCTACGACAACCTCCTTTACAGCATTGAAGACGGCATTGCGGTGATCACCATCAACCGTCCCGACAAGCTCAACGCCCTCAACCGCGCCACCTTGGCCGACATAGAAGCGGCAGTAGGAGATGCGCAAGCCAATCCTGGCGTAAGCGGCATTTTACTAACTGGTTCGGGCGAGAAGGCCTTTGCAGCAGGTGCCGACATCAGCGAATTCGCCGATTTTACCCCTGAGCAGGGCATGGAGTTGTCGGGCACTGGTCACGACATCTTCAACGAAATAGAAAATTCAGAAAAGCCTGTGATTGCGGCAGTGAACGGCTTTGCCTTGGGTGGCGGTTGCGAGTTAGCGATGGCTTGTCACATGCGCATTGCCTCGGCCAACGCCCGTTTTGGGCAGCCAGAGGTGAACCTCGGCCTCATTCCCGGCTATGCCGGTACCCAGCGCTTGGTACAACTGGTAGGCAAGGGTAAGGCCATCGAGCTACTGCTTACTGGCGATGCCATCAAAGCCGACGAGGCCCTTCGTTTGGGTTTAGTGAACCATGTGGTGGAGACCGTAGCCGACTTGAAGCCCAAAGCCATGGAGATTTTGAAGAAAATTTCTGGTAAAGGACCCATTGCTGTGGCCAACTGTATTGCCTTGGTCAATGACTTTTATGACATGGAGGAGAATGGTTTCGAGAATGAAGTAGAGACCTTTGGGGCGCTGTTTCAAACGCCGGAGTTTAAGGAGGGCACCCAAGCGTTTTTGGAGAAAAGGACGCCGAAATTTAGGTAAAATACGGGGGATGTTAGAGATCAGACGCCGAAGTACAGAGATTGATTCACGGAAGGCAGGCTGAAAATCCTGGCCATCCAAGAGAGGACATGGTGAGGATTTGGGCATAGTATGTCACAAGCACATCAGGCCTTGGGCCTTTCGTGCCTCGCAAATGCGCAAACACCGATGGCTACTTCATGCGTTTGTCGCTGCTTCCTGGTTTTGATCGTTTAGGCGCTCGCATTTTAGCGGTCAGGCCGGCATCTTGCAGCTTTCGACCCAATAGATCCTCTTTGGCCGCCAACAGCAGGTCCATTTCAAGACCCAGCACATTGAGATATTGCAAAATGCCTGCGCCCGGATGTCCTTGCTCCATTTTAACCAAGGCACAGCGTAGTACTTCCCAAAAATAGATCGGCGTCAATTGGCATTAAAATGCTTTAACGGATGCCAATACTTCAAAAAACAAGGTGTTGGACCTGCTGATTAGCGCCGTCCAGGTTTGCGGCCTGACTTGCCCTTGGGGTTACGGTTACCTTCGTTAGCGCGGTTGGACTTGCCATAGGTTTTGCCCGAAGAAGGACCCGACCGGCTAGCTTTAGGTCCGGCTGATTTTGGCCCCTCACCCCTCGTTGCGGCCGATTTGGATCCCCCTGACCTGTGGCCAGTTGATTTTGACCCAGCGTTTCTTGACCCTGCTGTACTTGATCCCGCGGTTCTGGGTCCTGCTGTTTTGGGCCGCGCTGTTCCGGTTCCAGCTGTTCTGGGTCCTGCTGTTCTGGGTCCCGCTGTTCTGGGTCCTGCTGTTTTGGGCCCAGCTGTTCTAGGTCCAGCTGTTCTGGGTCCAGCTGTTTTGGGTCCCGCTGTTCTAGGTCCAGCTGTTTTGGGTCCAGCTGTTTTGGGTCCCGTTTTTCTGGGTCGCGCTGTTCTAGGTCCCGCTGTCTTGGGTCCAGCTGTTCTAGGTCCAGCAGATTGCGCTCCAGCAGGCCGGAACTTCTTAGCAGCCGGCTTAGACTTTGGTTTCACCTCCACTTCACCAGTCGACGTTTCCACCAAGCTGTGGATCTCCTCCATTTCATTGTTTGTCAACTCCCTCCAATCGCCAACTGGCAAGCCTTTTAAAGTAATATTCATAATGCGAACCCGCTCCAATTTCACCACATCGTAGCCAAAATGTGCACACATCCTGCGGATTTGCCGGTTCAATCCTTGGACCAAAACAATCCGGAAGCTACTCGCACCCTCTTGCACAAGCTTACATTTTTTAGTTACCACCCCCAGCATGGGCACTCCCTTAGCCATTCCGATTATCACATCTGGCGTTAAGGGCTTGTTTACCGTTACCACATATTCCTTTTCGTGGTTATTTCCGGCGCGCGAAATTTTATTCACCATTTCGCCATCATTGGTGAGAAAAATAAGGCCCTGTGAATCTTTGTCTAACCGACCAATCGGAAAAATGCGGCTGGTGTGGTTCACAAACTGCACAATGTTGTCGCGTACCTCTTCTTCGGTGGTAGAAGTTACCCCCACCGGCTTGTTGAGTGCAATAAAAATAATGTTATCGGCTTGACGCGGTTCCAGCTCTTTCCCATTCACCTGCACGCGGTCGCCCACCCGCACCTGATCGCCCACGATGGCTTTACGCCCGTTGATAAAAACCACACCACTTTCGATGTAGCGGTCGGCTTCGCGCCTAGAGCACATGCCACTTTCGCTAATGAATTTGTTTAGCCGTACGCTGCTTTGCTGCATATAAATAATTTTATTAGCTGATGGAGGGTTTTAAAACGAGCTGCTGCCCATTTGTTAGAGGCACCGCATCCCGCACAAAGAAACGCATTTCCTGCTGTTGATGCCAATTGAAATTGTTGCCCAACGTAGCTCGCTGTAAGCTAACAACCTCCAACGCCCACGCAATCGGTAAGCGAAAGCAATGCTGCGGCTTGCTGTAGAGCAGAAAACAAGCTGAGCGGACTGGCATCTTTCCATTAAAAACCAGCCTCCAGTTCTCCGTGGAAAGCCGCCTCAAACATACGTAATCTGACCAATTGGCGCTATTTTACAGCTGAGCAAATAAAAAACTTAACCGAAAACAGTTAGTTGTTGTTCGGCTGGGAGCGACGAAACTGCGCGTTAGAAATAAACGGATTTCGATTGCTTTTATACTTATTATCAGCTTTTTTGAAGCCTCTTTTACCTCGGTTCTCGTCTCAATGCCTTTATTTGCCCGTTCTAATCAATGTCAGCGGCATACAACGCTTAAAAAATGACTTCAGCTGGTTCTCCTGCTTTACATGGCACCGTGCAAAAGCTAGAATTGCAAAACATCTTCCTTTCAAATTCCGTAATTTGCATCGTTTTTCGTTTAAATAATACATCGACAATCCTAAAGCATACTTCCTTATGAATTACCGCATTGAAAAAGATACCATGGGCGAGGTGCAAGTGCCTGCCGATAAATACTGGGGTGCGCAAACCGAGCGCTCGCGCAACAACTTTAAAATTGGTCCCGAGGCCAGCATGCCCAAAGAAATCATCCATGCCTTTGCATATTTGAAGAAGGCGGCTGCGCATGCCAACCACGACTTGGGGGTATTGACCGCTGAAAAGCGCGACCTCATCAGCGGGGCGTGCGACGAAATTTTGGCCGGCAAGCTCGACGGTGAGTTTCCTTTGGTGATTTGGCAAACCGGCTCGGGCACGCAGAGCAATATGAATTGCAACGAGGTGATTGCCTACCGTGCCCATGTGATGGCTGGCGGGGCACTCACCGACGAAAAAAAGGTGCTGCACCCCAACGACGATGTAAATAAATCGCAGAGTTCGAACGACACCTTCCCTACCGCCATGCACATTGCGGCTTACCAGCAGGTAACAGAAGTGACATTGGCAGGCATTCTTAAACTCCGCAACACCCTATCCGCCAAATCAATAGCTTTTAAAGACATTGTAAAAACTGGCCGTACCCACTTCATGGATGCTACACCATTAACCCTTGGGCAAGAGTTCAGCGGTTATGTGCAGCAACTCGACAACGGCATGCGTGCCCTTCACAACGCCTTGGAGATGGTGCGAGAATTAGCCCTGGGCGGTACCGCAGTAGGTACTGGCTTAAATGCCCCGAAAGGGTACGATGTGTTGGTGGCTCAGAAGATTGCCACGTTCACCGGCTTGCCCTTCGTAACCGCTCCTAACAAATTTGAAGCGCTGGCCGCGCATGATGCCATGGTAGAATTGAGCGGTGCCCTCAAGCGCGTGGCTGTTTCGTTGATGAAAATAGCCAACGACATCCGCATGTTGAGCAGCGGTCCCCGCTCCGGCATTGGTGAAATTGTGATCCCCGACAACGAGCCTGGCTCTTCCATTATGCCAGGCAAAGTAAATCCTACCCAACCCGAAGCCATCACCATGGTAGCGGCGCAGGTTATTGGCAACGATGTGGCCGTTTCAATTGGCGGCAGCAACGGTCACTTTGAGCTCAACGTATTCAAGCCCGTAATTGCGGCCAACGTTTTGCAGAGTGCCCGTTTGATTGGCGACGCTTGTGTGTCGTTCAACGACAAATGTGTAGTGGGTATTGAGCCCAACTTGCCCGTTTTACAGCGTCACCTCGAGAACTCCCTCATGCTAGTGACGGCCTTAAATCCACACATTGGCTACGAAAATGCCGCCAAAATAGCTAAAACCGCCCACAAAGAAGGCACCACCCTGCGCGAAGCCGCCATTGGCTTGGGCTTGGTAACCAACGAGCAGTTTGATAACTGGGTGGATCCAAAGCAGATGATTTGAGGACGCGGATTGCATGCCCTTCCAAAAAATGACCTGAGAGAATCCCCAACTGCCTTGCATAGTTGGGGATATTTTTAATAAATCAGGTTTATATCATAAACTAGTTTACATTTATAAAAATTAAACCCAATTAACCATGGAAAAGGAACTTAACGAAAAAGAAAGCCTGGCGATTATCAGCAATATGATCGCAAGCACCCGTCAAAAGCTCAGTGAAAATAGCGTGCACTACTTGTTGTGGGGTTGGAGTGTATTATTAGCGGCAACGATTCATTATATATTAATGCAATTCAATTATTCGCAGGCCTATCTCAGCTGGCTTTTAATGCCTGTAACGGGAGTCGTCGCTATACTCTTTGGCCGCAAGCAGCATTTAACAGCTACAGTACGCACACATATCGATCAAGCGATGACCTATTTGTGGCTAGGCTTGGTAGTAATGATATTACTGAGTTTATTTGCCGCCAGTCAAATTGGTTTCCAAAACGTATATCCTTTGCTTATTTGGCTATATGGACTTGGCACCTTTGTTTCGGGTGGACTACTCAAGTTTCGGCCCCTGCTTTGGGGCGGTGTAGCAAGTTGGATTATCGGCACATTTGCCCTCTTTGTGCCTTTTGAACAACAACTGCTCTTGTTGGCTTTGTCGATTGTTACCAGCTACATCATTCCCGGTCATTTGCTCGCTGCCTCAAAAGCATGACCCAGTTCAAAACACTTGATCCCATTTTGCACCAGTCGCTGCGATTGGCCGTTATATCCGTACTTATTGCCGTAGATTCTGCAGAATTTGTCTATTTAAGAGAGAAAACTGGCGCAACAGCTGGTAATTTAAGTGTACAAATCGACAAGCTGCAAGAAGCTGCTTACATCCAAGTAGTAAAAGACTTCAACGGTAAAAAGCCACGTACCACTTGTCGCATTACCGCAGTCGGTAAAACGGCTTTAGAAGGCTACATCACCGCTTTAAAAACTTATATACATGTGTAACAATATGAAAATACGCTTATTTACGGTACTTTTCGTACTTAGCAGCGCGTTTGCCTCCCATGCCCAAGAAAAAGGCATTTATGGCGGCTTTGGCTTCTTCGAATTTGGCTTCAGCCAGTACAACAATGGGGTACTCAACAATGCACTCACCGCCAATGGGTACAGCGGTTTGGGCAATTCGTTTGTAACGACAGGGGGACAAGGTTTCGCCATCATCAACAACTTTATCATTGGCGGATCTGGTGGTAGTTTAGGCAGTCAATCGTTTGGGCGCGACAACACCAATGGCCAATTTAATGCTGGTTATGGTCTATTTCAGCTAGGCTATGCCTTTAAATCAGGCAAAAAAGGCCTTTTATACCCTATGGTTGGCTTTGGCGCTTTCACCTCCAGCCTACAAATCGAAAATGATTTGGCGAGTGGCAGTCTCAACACCATTTTAGCCATCCCCAACCAAGTAGTAAACCTGCGCAGCGATGCAGCCATGCTCGATATGTCACTAAATTACAACATCACCGTGTTTGGCGATAAGTCTGGAAACGGCGGTGGCGGTACCATGGTGGGCATTTCGGCTGGCGCCTTCTTTTGTCCTACCCCCTCCACCTTCTACAACAACCAACGCGAGTTGAGCGTGGTACCTGATTATCGCCCTTCAGGCTTTTACGTGCGTCTGAAATTTGGCGGCGGTGGTTACAGTCGATAGACAGCATTTAGTAAAATACTCAGCCTGCTAAACTTTTGGTTTGGTGGGCTGTTTTAGAATCAAAGTAGCATTTTATGGATAAGCAACGCAACAAAATTCAAATCCTACGGAGCACTGCCGCGCGTTTGGCAGCTAGCGAGCATTACGCTTGGGGCCACATGGGCAGCTGCAATTGTGGGCACTTAGCGCAAGAAATCACCCAACTGAGCAAGGTTGACATACATGCTTTTGCCATGCAACGCTACGGCGATTGGAGTACGCAGGTGCGGGAATATTGCGTGGATTCGGGCTTGCCGATAGACTGGATTATTGAACAATTGCTGCAAGAGGGCTTCACAACGCGCGAATTGCATGAATTGGAGGGACTTGAGCAGGATCAGGTGCTAAAATATTTAGCCGGAGGAAAGCGTTGGCTGGCCCGCAACAAACGCGAAGACGTAGTGGCCTATTTGGATGCGTGGGCGAATATGTTGGAAGCAGAACTGTTAGTAGTGAGCCTTCAAAATAGTCCGGAATACGTGCTACAAAGCTGATTTCCGCATTCGGCTATAAATCGGTCGGAGGCTTTTGATTTTTAATCCCATTACTTTTACATTCTCGTTGAAATACCTACCTTGGTGCCGTTAAAGGGATTCTATGTCGGTACGGCAGTTTTTTTTCGTTTTAGTTGGTTTTTTTTCAGCCGTGGTGAGTGCAGGTACGCAAGCCCAGCTGTCGACTCACAATTTTCAAGATGTAACTACAGCCAGCGGCGTTGCTGCGAATTTGCAGGTTTCGGCGGTAATTATTTCCTCAGGCACCATCGGCTATCAAAATGGCAATGATGACGGTGGTAGCCGCCTTGGTAATAGCAGTGGCTGGAACCAAAGCAACTTCGATAGCACCGGAAAATATTTGGAGTTTAGTATCCGTCCATTAAATGGCTACAGCTTAGCAATCAGCTCGCTTGGTTTAAGATTCGGAAGAACCACGGCGGGTCCAACCACCTTTACCATAGCCTGGAGTGATGACGGATTTGATGACAGCTACCACTCTCTAATTCAAAACGGGAGCGTTACCAGTACTGACGCCAATGCGTTAAACGCTTTTTCCCTCACCACCAACCTCCCTAGCACCAGCAGTAACCACATCACCATCCGTATTTGGGGTCACAACGCCAGTGGTACCGGCAACTTCAGATTCAATAACTTCCGGGTATTTGGCACTTTAACGAGTCCAACACCAATTTTGACTTTGCAGCCTGCGCTGTTGAGCGGCTTTAGTACCGATACGGCTGTTGCTTCCACCGGTCGCAGCTTTCAACTGAGTGGCAATCATTTTACGGCAGCTGGCCAAATTTTGATAGCTGCCAACAGTACCGCTTATGAAGTTTCAGCTGACAACCTCAGCTTCAGCAACCAAATATCACTGGCGCATGCTGTAGGTGCATTGCCTGCACAAACCTTGTACGTGCGTTTGAAAGCAGGTCTGGCAGTAGGCACTTACAACCAAAACATCGCCATCAGCGGGGGTGGCGCACCAGCTTTACAGCTGCAAGCACAAGGAAGTGTGCGTTTGCCAGTAGTGGCGAGTGCGGTAGGAGGCAGTTTACGCCTGAGCATCGACAGTTTAGAATTTGGTACCGTGAACGAGCTGCAACGCGACAGCGGCTTCGTTACCCTCTATAATGAAGGAGGCAGCACGTTGAGCGGACAAATTTTGAGCTTTCACCTCTTTAATCACAAGCCTTTTTGGACGCCAGATTCTGTTTTCAGCATCGCAGGTGGCGACAGTTTGCGACTCAAAATATACTTTGAACCTCGCCACAACATCCTCAACAAAAGCGTGCTGGTGGTGAACGTACACACAGGTAGTGGCCTGAAAACGATCGTGGTTCGCGGTCAAGGTGCCTACAGTCGCGCCTACTACAACGGCACCCAAAATCTCGAAGGTGCTGCTTTAATGACGGCGCTGCGCACCCTAACGGGTACTCCATATACGCAATTGGGCTACAGCACAACAGTAAGCGCCCGACACCGCCTATTTTACATCATCGACAACTGGAAAGTGAACGGTCGCGACCCAGCTCACAACGAAGCCTACAAAAATGAATGTGTGTACACTGGCCGACTCATTTCTTACGACAGTCAAATTGGTACAGGTTCACTTAACAATTCGCCTTATCAAATGAACACCGAGCATACGTGGCCCCAAAGTCAAGGTGCCAGCGCGGAGCCCATGCGAAGCGACTTGCACCATTTGTTTATTACCGATGGGGGCACCAACTCAGCACGTGGCAACAAGCCTTTGGGCTGGGTAAGTGCGCCTACCCTTACTTACGCCGGCGGCAGTAAGGCCAACAGTGTAGTTTTTGAGCCCAGGGATGTGCACAAAGGTGCTGCAGCTCGGGCCTTATTCTATTTTGCCTTGCGCTATGGTGATTTAGGTACTACAAATCTAAGCTTTATAGGTCCCTACGAAGCCGATTTACGCGAATGGCATGCCTTGTATCCACCTACAGCCATCGACCGTGCACGCAACAACGATGTACAAACCTACCAACAGAACCGCAATCCCTTTGTAGACTATCCGCAACTGCTTCACCGCCTGGCGGACATAGCCGGTGGTACAACCGGTCCCACCTTGAAAGGTTTTTACGTCCCAGATACCATCTTTGGCGGCACAATTTCTCAAGCTCAAGCACGCCAATACCAGATTACTGTGGTGAACACTGGCAACCAAAGCATTCAGTTGAGTAATATTGGCGTTACAGGTAGCGGCTTAAGCTATGGTGGTCCCAATAGTAGTGCGCTGGCCCCCGGCGAGCGACTTATCTTGTCGTTAGAAATGACCTTTGCAAACATCGGGCTGCCTACCGGACAGCTGCAGTTTAACACCGATGTAGCAGGAAAAGGCAGCGTGAACATTCCCCTCCAGATAGCCGTAGAACGCAGTACGTGGACTGGTGCCGGCAGCTGGAATCAGCCCGAGAGGTGGAACAATCAGTTTGTACCTGTTACCAGTTCACGCCCTTTGATCGAAAGCGGTGAAGTGCTTCTCAGTGACACCCTTTTGGTAGCGGAATTGGAAGTAGCCAATGGTGCGCTTCTTAAAATAGGCAGTGCTGGCGGTTTACAAACCAGCGGGAACCTCATCAACAACGGCAGCATTGTGGTAGAAGCCAATGGTTCGATTCGGCCAGCCAACAATGCCTCCGTTTCTGGCAACGGCAGTTACACCCTCAAGCGCATCGGACAAAGCAGCAATCTCCGCCTCAACTTTTGGAGTAGTCCGGTCGAAAATGCCGATCTCAGCACCGTTTTTGCAGCCGCCAATCCCTTAGACATCCGACTTTTTGACCATGGCAACAACACCGCAGGCGCTTGGCAGATAAGCAGTGGACAAATGACTGCTGGAAGAGGCTACAGCGTGGTGGGCGCAGGAGCGGTGAACTTCACCGGCAAGATTCACCACGGCGAGTACATTCCGGTAAGTACCGATGGCACCAACGCTGGCTGGTATTTGCTCGGTAATCCATATCCCGCACCCTTAAATGCCGATGCCTTTTTAGCTTTTAATGGTCCAAGCGGCACCTTGGCCACGGGCGGAAGTCTGTATTTTTGGGCACAGCAGCAAAATGCCACCGGCAGTAATTTTTCGAACGGTGACTATGCCGTATGGGCAGGCGGCACGGGCGTTGCTGGTTCAGGCTCGAATGCCGGTAGTCAAACACCCGCTGGTCAAATTGCTAGTGGACAAGGCTTTTTTGTGCGTGATGGGGGTATTCCCTTCCCTTTGCAGGTCATTTTTAAGACCGATATGCGGAGCAGCAGTAGGAATGGACAGTTTTTTCGCACTTCCAACACGGTTGGCCGCATCTGGCTCAAAGCCATTGGCCAAAACCAGAGCTTCAGTCAGTTTGCCTTGGTATTTCGCGGTGATGCCAGCGCGGGCTTCGATCCTAATTTTGACGCACCCCGCTTGCCTGTAGGTGCTGGGTTGCGTTTTTCATCGCTGCTCAACAATACAGGCTACGCCATTCAAGCCCTGCCTTGGCCCATTGGTCCAACTTCTGTCTTTCCACTCGAACTGCAGCTGGCTGCCGGTACCACCGTAGCCCTTTCGCTCGACTCCATGGCCGGCATCGACAGCACCCTGGATATTTATTTGGAAGACCGGCACCAAAACCGCTTTTTCAACCTGCGACAAACAAATTTGAGTCTTAACCTGTCGGCAGGCTTGCATTCGAATCGCTTTTTCTTACACCTAGGCGAAAATTTAGTCAGCAGTTTGCCATCCCACCACGACCCTTTAGAGGACTTGCAAGTTTATGCGCACCACAAGCGACTTTATATCACCCATTTGCCTCCTAATGCGGAGGTGCAGCTTTACAATGCCGCAGGACAGCAGGTGCTAAAAATCCGCCCTGAGAATTCCGTTTTTGAAACAGCGCTTCCCGAAGGCGGTCGTCAGCTGTGGCTGGTAAAAGTACACAGTGCACAAGGCAGCAGCAGCCGAAAATTGGTTGAATAGTCGGTTGCAGGCCTAAAAGCCTTAGCTTTTCTTCCATTTAATGGTGCAGCCCACCGCTTTGGTGTTGCCGTTCCGCACATAAGTGCCTTCAATCAAATCCTGCAAAGCATCCTCTGCATAGCGCTGCGATACCCGATCGGGATACTCTGTATTGTCGTCTAAAGCGCCGATATAACGCACCATCAAACCGGCTTCTTCTTTATTGAGAATGTACACATGCGGCGTACGAGTGGCGCCATAATCGCGGGTTACATCCTGTCCTTCATCTACCAAATACGGAAAGGTGTAGCCAAATTTTTTGGCCCGTTTTTTCATTTCGTCAAACGAATCTTCTGGCTGTACCAGCGGGTCGTTAGGGTTAATGGCAATCACGGGGTAGCCCAATGCTTTGTATTTTTTGTCTAGCTCAATAATGCGCTGCTCGTAGGCTTGCGACCAAGGACAATGGTTACATGTGAAGATTACGATAAAACCTTTGGCCTCTTTGTATTGACTTAGTGACACCTTTTTGCCGTCGATATTTTTGAGTTTAAAGTCCCGGGCTTTCTCGCCCGTTTTATACTGCCCCAAGGCGTTGAAGCTGACGAGTAGGGCCAAAAAGGCCACGGTTAACATTTTCATGGTGCTTGTGTTTTTATTTGTTGAACGTATTTGTAAAGATCGGTTTCACTGAGTTGGCCTTCATAAAAAAGACGCTTGCCCTTGTAAAGAAAAAGTGTGGCGGGGATGGAGCCACTCCAGCGCGGTTCTACTTGGTCAATCCATATATTCGGATCTCCGCCGTCGAACAGCAATACAGTGGAGGTGAGCTTGCGTTTTTGTACAAAGGGTTTTACCCGTTTTTCGAGTTGGGAGGGAAAGTCGAGGCTCACCAAAATCACCTTGAGGGGTTTATTGTGGTGGTTTCGTTGCAACTTTTCGAAGTGTGGCAGCTCTTGTACGCAGGGTCCGCACCAGGTGGCCCAAAAGTTTACCACCCTTAACGTATCGTCTTGCTTGGCCAGTACAGCATACAGCTCTGCTGGTTGAATGACAGGGATATTTTGGGCCTGCAGGCCTGTGGCCAGGAGCAAAAGCAACAGTAAAAGCGCGCGCATCTTTAAATAACGTAAAACGGGTACAAAAGTGCAAGTAAGCCCCTGAGCAAAATACTCTTTGGAACAATTTATTTATCAAAAGCGCACGCCTTGCAGCCGCAACCGCATCCGCACTTCTTGGTTGTAGCAGGTAAAATGGGCTAGCTGCTTGGCGGCTGGCTTAGTTACAATTGAAAGTGGGCCTTTAACCGCGCGTTGATTTTCGTTGTCAACAAAGTCACCAGTGCTGAATCCATAAAGCTGTATTCGTCAACAATGTGCAACACTTCCAGCAAAGGGAGTGCTAGTCCGGGGAACTGACTTTGCAATTTACCGCGGTGTTTGTGTTCCATTACCAGCACGAGATCCGCCCATTGTAGGTCTTTTTCGGTTACTTTGCGGTCGCTTCTGGGACTCACCCCAGCCGATCGGATGTTAAACCGGTTATCGCCTTTGAACAACTGCTCCGCAGTGCGACTGCGCTTTTTATTGCGGCCGCAGAGCACCAGTACATTCGGCCGAGCCGCTGAAGCTGCTATTTGCACAAGTTTTGAAGATTGAGAAGGACGAGCAACACTGGTTTGAGTCCTTGACTTGCTGCTGGTTTCCTCAGCTACTGCCAGCACTACTGCCGTTTCTTGCCTTGCAATAACTGCCTTCACCACCCCTACTTCTACGCCAAACAGCTGCAGCACTTGGTTTACCTTATCCAGGCGTAAAGTGGGCTTTCCCCTTTCTAGTTCGCGCAAAAAACGAAGGCCCACCCCTGCCTTCTGAGCAAATACAGGCTGAGTCAAGCCCAATTCCAAGCGTTTGGCTTTGATGAAGTCGGAGATGTTCATGAGGATACCTTTTAGGGTTTAATTTAGAAATTTAAGTCCAATTTCTCACAATTCTATTTTTTATCAGTGTAAAGTGTCGGAAAAATCACACTTAAATACCCTTAAGAACCAGCGTTTTAGCTTTCAAATTAGGCGGATCGTTGCGCAAGCTCTTTCACAAAACTATTGGGTCTACGTTGTTGTAGGAATAAGCCCATAAATTGCTCAACCCAATAATGCCTCGAGATTGGCTCATCTGAATAGGTGAAGAAATTTACAGAATTTGTTGAATGACTTCACCAATCAATTTAAGATTCCTTTCGGCGGCCCTAATGGCCATGAAACTAGCACTAATCTTAAGGTACTTTCTTTCAGAGATTTGTACCAACGCCTCAAGTTCCTCAAGGAGCTGCTATAAATTCAACACCTCTTTCAATGGCTTCTTAGGTGGCATAAAGCAGCGATTTATGCAGCTCCATTTCTTCCTTCAAAACCGGGTTCCGAATGGCGCCGTAGGTAAGTAAATCAACCTCCTTTTTAGCAAGGCTTCCATGCTAGCCTTCAAACTCAAAAAAATAGGTGCCCTGCTCTATGGGGGGTAAATCATCCTAAAAGCGGACAATAAAGTCAGTGTCACTCTTGGGTCCAACTCTACAGTTGCTGCAGAACCCAATACGCCCAGCCCTTGGCCTTGTGTAAAGTACAAAGTTGTTGACTAGCTGGTAGTTGCGTACTGAGTATTGAATGCATCATCAAAGTAAGAAATTGGACTTGATCATGCTGTCACTCTTTAATGATCAACGGTTAACCAGCCTTTCACCGGTGAAAAGCATTTAGCCCTAAAACCGTGAAAGCGATTAAGTTTACTAAACGGGTTCCTATACGCCATTAACGCTTATAACCTGAGAGGCCTGGTTAACAAGCTGGCTCAACAGTAACCCTTACCTGTTTTGTAGTCAACCATAAAGGGAAAACAGGAGCACGAGTCAAGCAGTCTGAGATTGCTAATAAACGGGATAGCAAAATGACCACTGGGTAAGAAAAGCGTGTGACAGGATGAGCTCAATTTTTTGGGTTATATTGGGGATGAATTGGCAGTGTTATAGCTAGTTCGCATGTACCTCAAAAAATCTATCACAAAGTACTGTTTGAATATGATGACCCAAGGTATTTATGAAGAGCTGATTACACAGTTGGTATCGAATAAAATTAACGAACTCAATAGAGACGACTTCTACATCAACAAAGCTAAAATTGACAAAGAAGAAGCCTCTCTCATCTTAGCACGGCACCTGTCAAAAACCATCAAGGGAGCTTTAGATTTAGTTAAAGGAGAGCAGCAAGTTGAGCACCAAATTGAAATTGCCAACAAGCTTATTCAATTTTTAAAAGAAGCATTACGCAATCACGATTTCAGCAATGACCTCATCAATAGCGAAGGCGAGATTTTAAAAGCGGTATTCTCGAAGGCTGATGCCCATTTTTCGGATTTAAATTTACGTTTAAAAGAAATCACACCCTACACCAGGCTTACCCACAGTGAATTGTTTACCGGCGGGAATACAGGACTTTCTTTGGAGAGCGAGTTAAAAAAGGAAATTCTCTCTGCAGATAGAATCGATTTGCTTGTATCGTTTATAAAATTCAAAGGAATCATCATCCTAGAGAAAGAATTTCAAGAATTTACAAAAAGGGGCGGACAATTAAGGGTCATCACAACCACTTATATGGGAGCTTCCGACTACAAAGCAATCCAATTGCTTTCCCAATTAGACAACACCCAGGTAAAAATATCCTACAATACTGGCAATGAAAGACTTCATGCAAAGGCATATTTATTTTTCAGGAACACGGGTTTTCATACCGGCTATATTGGCTCTTCGAACTTTTCAAGGTCTGCACTAACCGATGGCCTAGAATGGAACATTAAAATAACCACAAGGGAAGTTGCCCACATCATTGATAAATTCCAAAAAACCTTTGAGTCTTACTGGCTAAGTGATGACTTTGAGCTTTTTGATGACACTATTCACCGGGAGAAGCTTGTAAATGCATTAAATCAAGGCCGAAATTCAACCTTGGGGATTCCTAACCCCACCTCCTTTTTTGCCATCAAGCCATATCCTTTTCAAGAAGAAATCCTCGAAAAACTTGAAGTAGAAAGATCCGTACATAATCGGTTTAAAAATCTTTTGGTTGCCGCAACAGGGACGGGTAAGACGGTGATTTCAGCCTTTGATTACAAGCGCTTTCTGAAAGCAAATAAGTCCGCAAAACTTCTTTTTCTTGCGCATAGAAAGGAAATATTGGAACAAGCGCTTTCGACATTTAGAGGAATACTAAGAGACAATAATTTTGGGGAGCTTTGGGTTGACGGACACGTGCCCACTAGTTACGAATGTGTTTTTGCTTCTATTCAAACCCTGAACAACTGGATTGAAAAATCTCAACTGTCGAGCGAATTTTACGATTACATCATCATCGATGAATGTCATCACTTAACTGCTTCCTCGTACAGGGGCATCATCAAGTACTTTAACCCTAAGATTCTTCTTGGTTTAACTGCAACACCAGAAAGGATGGACGGGGGTGATATCAAGGAGGATTTCCACAACCGAATTGCAGCGGAAATCAGGTTGCCAGAAGCCTTGAACAGAAAGCTCTTATGTCCCTTTCAATATTTTGGAATTTCCGACAGCGTTGATTTGTCCCATACGCGATGGGAAAGGGGCAAATACGTTGCAAGTGAGCTCAGCGATATTTATACAGGTAACGATAGGCGTGTTGGTGAAATAATTGCTGCGCTCGGCAAATACACCAAGGAGCATACAGAGGTAAGGGCACTGGCCTTTTGCGTAAGCATTGAGCACGCAAAATTTATGGCAAATAAGTTTGCATTGGCAGGATTGAGATCAAATTATTTAACGAGTTCTAATTCCGGTGAAAGACATGCCATCAGAAATCAACTTCAAAGCAAAGAAATCAACTATTTATTTGCTGTCGATATATTCAATGAAGGTATAGACATACCAGAAATTGATACTGTTCTCTTTTTAAGACCTACAGAAAGTTTAACCGTTTTTCTGCAACAGCTAGGACGGGGATTGCGGTTGGCAGATGGCAAGGAAAGCCTAACTGTTCTTGATTTTGTAAGTAATGCCCGGCCGGAATACAATTTTGAAAACAAATTCAGAGCGCTAATTGGCAAAACTTCTACTCCTGTAAAGAAAGAGATTGAAGACAATTTTCCTCATTTGCCTTTGGGTTGTTCTATTATTCTTGAAAAAAAGGCAAAAGAAGTCATTTTGAGCAACATTACTGCGGCTACAAAATTGTCTTCCAATCAATTGATACAAAAAATTAAGGGCTTCGAAAATCAATCCATCTTGCCCCTGAGTCTCCGAAATTTTGTAGCGTTTTATGATTTGCCCTTGCAATTGATTTACAAGAGCAATTGTTGGAAAAGACACTGTCAGCTGGCGGGTATCGTTCCGGATTTTGAAAGTAACAACGAGGCTCGGATTTTTTCAGCCATCAAGAAAAAGTGGTTATCCACTTCCTCTAGTAGCTACTTTAACTTCATCCTGAGTCTGGCAAAAAATGACTTCAATATAAAAGTGAATGACTTGCCAGAAGTGGAAAAATACATGGCCTTGATGCTCCATTATGATGTTTGGCAAGAAGCAGGCTGTTTTAATTCTTTGGAAGATTCGATCCGCGAAATAGGAAAGAATCAGGTGTTGGTCGCAGAGATGATAGAACTATTGGAGATTTTGATCGACAAAATTGATTTCAAAGAGATTAATATTGAATTGCCCTATGCGCAACCATTAAAGTTGCATGCGCGCTACACAAGAGACCAAATTCTTGCTGCCTTTAGGTTGAGTAGTTTTGAGAGCAAGTCGTCAAATAGGGAGGGAGTAGCAAATATTTCACAGCTCAATTCCGAGCTTTTATTCATAAACCTGATCAAGTCGGAGGAGGATTTTTCGCCGACTACCATGTATGATGATTATGCCGTCAATGAAACGCTGTTCCATTGGCAAAGTCAAAATTCTGCGGGACCAGAGACCCCAAAGGGTATTTCGTACATCCAGCATAAACAAAATAAAAGGAAGATTTTGCTCTTCGTCAGGGAAAAGACGAATGACGAATTCAGCAATACCATGGGTTATGTTTTTGTTGGCGAAGGGTCTATTCAGTATCATTATGGCTCTAGGCCAATGAGCATAGCGTGGGAGCTAAATGAACCTTTGCCTCACTATCTTTGGAAAGATGCAGCAAAATTGATGCTTGGATAGAAAGGTAAAATGCTGCTAAAATGGCGTCAAAGATTTGGATAGAACCGGGTTTTTTGAGTATCACCAACCTATTCCCCCTCCACAAAACACCAAAAAAGGCCAACCCTCGCGAGTTAGCCTTCTATTTACAAGTATGCAGCGGCCGGTGCAGGGAAGCACGGCACCGTGCTTAGAGCTCGAACTTGATTCCCTGCGCCAAAGGCAGTTTATCCGTGTAGTTGATGGTATTCGTTTGCCGGCGCATGTAGGCCTTCCAACTATCGGAGCCAGATTCGCGGCCACCGCCGGTTTCCTTTTCGCCGCCAAAGGCTCCGCCAATCTCTGCGCCTGAGGTGCCGATATTGACATTAGCAATACCGCAATCGCTACCCGATGCTGCCAAGAAGGCTTCGGTTTCGCGCATATTGAGGGAGAAAATAGCAGATGACAGGCCTTGCGGCACGCTGTTTTGAATGGCTATGGCTTCGTTGAGGGTATCGTACACGAGGAGATACAAAATTGGCGCAAAAGTTTCGGTTTGCACAATCTTGAACTTGACCTGTACCTCGGCAATGCACGGCTTCACATAACAACCAGACTCAAATTCGCTTCCGCTGAATACGCCACCTTCTACCAGCATTTTTCCGCCTTCGGCTTTCACTGCTTTGAGGGCATTTAGGTAGGCTTGCACTGCTAGGGTGTCGATAAGAGGGCCCACGTGGTTATGTTGATCGAGTGGATTACCGATGCGCAACTGTCCGTAGGCTTTCACCAAACGCTCCTTCATTTCATCGTATTTAGAACGGTGAATGATGAGCCGCCGGGTACTGGTGCACCGCTGTCCTGCCGTGCCCACCGCCCCAAATACGGAGCCTACAATGGCCAAGTCGAGGTCGGCATGCTCACTGATGATAATGGCGTTGTTGCCGCCCAGTTCGAGCAGCGAACGGCCCAAACGCTGGGCTACCGTAGCACCCACCAGCTTGCCCATGCGGGTAGAACCTGTCGCTGATATCAGCGACACCCGACTGTCTTTGGTTAGGAGTTCTCCTACTTTATAATCGCCGACTACGAGTCCAGACAACCCTTCGGGCGCGCCGTTTTCACGCAGTACTTCTTGGATAATGTTTTGACACGCGATGGCTGACAAGGGTACCTTTTCAGACGGCTTCCATACACACACATCGCCGCACACCCAGGCCAACATGCTGTTCCAGCTCCACACCGCCACCGGAAAATTGAAGGCGGAGATGATGCCCACCACACCCAACGGATGGTATTGCTCGTACATGCGGTGACCGGGACGCTCCGAATGCATGGTGAGGCCATACAACTGGCGCGAGAGACCCACCGCGAAATCGCAGATATCGATCATTTCTTGCACCTCACCCAAGCCTTCTTGCAGACTTTTACCCATTTCATAGCTCACCAGTTTACCCAATGGCTCTTTGTAATGGCGGAGTTTGTTACCCATTTGGCGAACCAGCTCACCCCGCTGCGGGGCCGGAACCGTTCGCCAAATTGCAAAAGCCTCTTGGGCCTTGCTCATCACCTTTTCATAATCTTCTTTGCTCGCTTGAACCACCGAGGCAATCAACTCGCCGTCCACTGGTGAATAAGACTCTAAGCGAGCACCCGCTGGCTTCCAGCTTTCTAAACCCGTGCTTACGCCATTGTTTATATCTTTCAAACCCAGTGCGTGCAGCACCGATTCCATTTCTTTTCTGAGATTTTGCTTTGCCATTATCTAAAATTTCAATTCCCGCACAAGATCGTAAGGATTTAGCTTTTTGAGGTCAAAACTCCAGCTTAAATATTCGAACCATTTCGCACTTCGGCTTTGATCGAAATAATTAGGCCTAAGGATGGGCGACTGCAATGCATTAAAATTGACCTTAAAAGCACCCTTCACTAATACTAAAGCGACACCCGCTTCGCCGAAAATGGCAGGCAGGGTCAAAATCCCAGCCGGAACGCCATTGCCGTCTAAAAAAGTAGCTGTTTGCGCAACCCGATTGGCTGCTGAGGCATTTGCATATACTTCGAAAGGCACCCGCGGCAGTTTCATTGCAACATTATAAGCCACCATCCATGCTAATGGGTTTTGCTGCAATTGTTGCAGCACCAAGGGATGCATCACCGAACGCATGCCTGCATCGCGGATTGCCACTTGGTTGTTGCGAAAGTTGGGTACAGGCAAATCGGCAGCGCGTTGTATAAAAATTTGGTCGAACGCATAATCGCTCTCCCCGTTCACAGCACCTCCTTGTGCCCTGAAGCCCACAGGGTTTCGCGCATCGTTAATGAAAGCAAGCCCTACAAATGCCCGTTGATCGAGGTACGACTGGCGTTTTTGGGTTTGATAAAACCAGCGGTGAATAACCTCGCCCGAGAGCCGGCCATTAGCGCCACGTCCACGCTCAATTTGGCCCATTTCGGCCGCCAACTGCCAACTCCAAGGCCGGGTGAGGATGCGATAAGATTCGCCATAACTGGCTTGTAGCAGGTACAACGAACGGTTTTCGGGCAGGCCAGGCAACGCAAGTGGCCCGCCTAGGTAAACGATGGTGAACGGCACGCGCGCTATCCCCATCTGCAACTCTCGCCTGCGCGTGCTGCCCAAAGGATCGCGGAGCAAGCCTTGCAGTTGTAGACGCACTACAGGACTCGTATTTTGATTTATAAAACGGTTAAAGTTGCTGTACTGCTGCATGGCTACTGTGCTACGGATGCGCTTAAACTTACCCTGATCGGGATGCCAATTGTAACGCGCCATGCCTTGTCCCACCAGCTCCTTGGAACCGAAGGCATACATCGGCAACAAAGCATATTCAAAATCTTGCGGCAAGGCAACCGGGCTCATCAAACCCAACCCCAGCATAAAACCATCCCTAAAATTGTTACCGATGATAGGCAGCACAAACACTTGGTTACGCTTATAGGCCAGCCCCGCCACCGGTCGCAGCTCCGGCAATGCCGGCACCAACGCCCCAACCCTTGCGGTCGCCATTCCCCGGCGGTACAAAGGCATTTTTTGGTCGGGGTCAATGCTAAAACGGGCCGCAGGCCGGTCTAGCTGCAGCTCAAACTGGGCCGAACCATTCACGGGTGCATACCACTCCTGCCGCATTACCGCACCCGTATCATCTAAAGCCGCCAAGGTAAAGGGCACCGCTTGTCCGCGCTGTTTCACCTTTACCACATACTTATTATCGCCCTGTTTTTTCACACGACCCAGGCGGTAATCGATCTTACCGGCCATTTGTAGTCGCTTTTCGAACCACCAATCGATGTTTTTACCCGTCTTACCCGCCTGCATCGCCGCCCGCATATCACTTGGCTGCGGGTGCTTGAACTTCCAGCTTTCATAATAGCCTTGCATCATGGCGTCGAAAGCCTCTGTACCCAGGTAAGCCTCTAGGTAATTCAGCTCCAAGGCGGTGCGTTTATACACCAAGGTGCCGTAGGTTTCGTTGTCGTAGCCTGTGGACGGGGTGTGCCACAACGACACATCCTTTCCCCTTTTTTTTGAGAAAAGATAAAGCAACTGCCCCATTTTGGCGTTGCCAAGGCCAATGGAGATGCCAAAAAGCTTTCCCCCCGACATGGCGGGGTAGCGGGTGGCCATGTAACGTTCCTCGTAATAAGAGTTGAAGCCTTCGTCCATGAAGGGATGGTCGCGTTCGTTGCTGGCGAGGATGCCGTAGAACCAGTTGTGGCCCACTTCATGCGCAATCACTTCGTCGAGCGATTTGCTCGAGCTGGCCCCAGCAATCACAGTAATGGTAGGGTATTCCATGCCGCCACCAGCCGTAAGGGCACCGTCTACCGCAGTGCAAACGTCGTAAGGATAATCGCCCAACCACTTCGAGTAATAATACACGGAGCTGTCGACGTAGGCCAGGGCTTTTTTCCAGTATTTGGTGTCGCGACTAAAAAACACAGCCGTTTTTACTTTACGACCGCTGTTTGGCAAAGCCACCTCGCCTTGTTTTACATAATAGTTTTTGCCGCAGAACCACGCAAAATCATGGGCATTCTCGAGGCGGTAATGGAGGGTTTTAAAGTCAGTACTGCTTTCGGGGAGGGGAAGGTCCGGAAAGCTGTCGATGCCCGCTGCATAAGCCGCTAGGGAATCGAGGTAAGCAATTTCCGAAGCAGTTTGTAGGTTGCCGCTGGCCGCCACTTGGTAGTTGCTGGGGACGTTAATAAAGACTTCAAAATTGCCAAACTCGCTATAAAACTCCCCCATATTGAGGTAGGGCATGTAGTGCCAACCGTTTTGGTCGAATACCGCCGGCTTGGGGTACCACTGGCAAATTTGGTATTGGCCACGGGAAAAGCCCAAGCGCGAAAAATTGCCCGGCACTTTTACCCGAAAGGGGGTGCTGATGTGCAGCTGCTCGCCGGGTGCCAGTGGCTTGGCGAGCCAGAGCACGGCCACATCAATGGTATCAGGCAGGAGCTCCCAGCGGACGCTTTGGCCGTTGACTTTAAAATCGAGACTGTCGATGAAGCCACGCTTTTCTTCGGGGGCGGAATAAAAATCCCAGCTGCCGCTGCGGGCTTCGGCCTTGGCAAAAACAGTTTGGTTGTTTTTATAGGCATTGGGCCACAGGTGCATATAAATGCGGTCGAGCGCCACCGGCGCATTATTGGTGTAATGGATGTCGATGTTCGAAAGCAGCATCTGTCGGCTGTCGTCGAGCTTCACAGCAATGCGGTAATCTGCTTTTTGCTGGAAATAGGCGTCTTGGGCAAGCAAAGGCGCTGCGAAAAGCAGACAGCCAAATAAAAGACCAGGTAATTTGCGCATGGGGTTCGGATTAAACCGAAATATAAGGCCCTGATGCGCAAAAAACAGCATTTTCTTGAAGATTTTCACGCTTTTGACGCCCCTTTTAGAACCCAAAGGATGTACGCCCGTCAGCCTATTCCCGAAATTCAACGGAATATTGGGAACGTCATCCCAAAATTCAGATCAATTTTGGGATTATGAAATCTCGGGCGATTTTGGAGATCTGCAGAACCGCCTTTTTTAAGGCCTGGAAAAAATGATCGTCATCATTAAAATGAAGAAATGTTCCGCAGGCCAAAATCAGCTGACGCTAGACATTGTGCCCAACTTTGAGCATCTAACTTAAATGATGCGCTTGTGCCTAAATTAATGTTTTGCGATAATTCAGGAGATAGTTTGTCTCTATCCGTCGAACAGAAACTAAGGAAAAGGCGCCGAAGATTATAAAGAATGAAGCCTTTAGAAGAACTTGTAAAAGATGCCTCCCAACTTTTCGCTTTGATTTTTGAAAACACTTCTCGTGTGCAATCACAAATTGGTTTAAGTTGTCCTCACCAAAAGATGCGGGGAGGTAAAACTGTTTGGATTTTTCATAATAATTGATTTTGGAAATTCTAAAACCAAAAGCATTTCGAATAAACAATAGAATGGAGTAAAATTTCAACCAATACCATTTTTGAAATGAATTGCCATTTTCAACCAAAGTCAAAATATCTAAGCTATTGTTCTCATGTACATATGCTGACCCATTTTAACAACCAACCTGGTTAGTCTGTATTGAATTCCCCTTTCCAACTCCCCTCAAAAACCAATTCAGGATGGGTGGCCAGAAACTCTTGCAGGGCCGACTGCTGCTGGGCGACGAAATTGCGGTGGGCTTGGGTTTCGGGAAAACGGGGACGGTGGCGGGCCGCCAGACTGAATTTATAAGCCCTCTCTGCCAAAGCAACTGTTTCGGGCGACATACAGGCGGCGCAAAACTGCTCAAACACGTGCTGTGTAGCGGCATAATTCGGATGCACCAAGTCGATGTCGTACCAGCGGTGGTCGCGGAGCACGTCAATCACCCATTCGTAGGCTGGAAAATAGTAGGTCGCCGGCAGCTGCTCGCACAATTGGTGCACAGCTTCTAGCAACCGCGCCTTAGAGCGGTTATTTTCTATTACCCCATCGCGCACGTGCCGCACAGGACTCACCGTGAGCAAGATTTGCAACTTCGGATACTGCTTACGCAGCGCTTCAATGGCCGTTTGCAATGAAGAACTGATTTGGGGGACGTCGAGCAATTCTTTTCGGAATTCACTCATTGGGGCGCGGTGGTTATTGGCCACTGGTGTATCGTCAGCAACGCGTACATAGCGGAAGGCCGAGCCCAAGGTGAGCACCAGGCAGCTGCAGTGCTGCAAAAAGGCATGCCCGTTGGCAATGGCGGCGTTAATGCCTGCCGCAGCGGTAGCCCGATCGGGATGCGAAAAATCACTGTGGTGATCCCAAGAATTCCACAATTCGTTGCCTTCAAAAAGCGCGTCTTCGGCAATCGGCCGTCCTTCGGCGAGCTGCATCAAGTGCCGTGCCACTGCCGTGGGATCGAACAAAATGCCAGTGGGATTGTACAACACATTAAATTTTCGATCAGCCAGGGCCTGTCCTACTTTGGCCGTAAAGCAGGAGCCTAATAAAAGGATGCGATCGTGGTGACTGATCGGATTTCCGTTAAATGTATACGTCAGCGGCAACTGCATTTTCATACAGCCAAGGTCGGTATTTTGAACGGGTTTTAATACTAGCCAAGGGTTAGCCGAGGTGAAACGGGCTTTAAAACATCCCTAAACATAAAAAAGCCGTTGAGTCACCTCGCAGGTACACTTTATTCAAGAACAGGAAGTCTTTGATGTCTTCAAATGGAAACTTCATCGTAGCCGCTTTTGATCACAGTAGAGATGATTTTAAACCGTTCGTTGGCTTTGATTATGTTTCTTGAATGCGCCGGTACGATGATTGATTGGCCCGTTTCTAATTGATACGACACTTCGTTGATTACAATCTCTGCCTTTCCTTCTATCACCTGTATGAAGGTATCAAAAGGCGAGGTCGTTTCGGTGAGGACTTCCCCAGAATCAAAAGAAAAGACAGCCCCTCTTGATCTGCACGTAAAAGGTATTCAGCGAAAAGACTATAATCAATGAATGAGCATGGCTCATATTCTTTACTAACAGGCAAAAGTAAAACGTTGCCAAAGCAAGGCGATTGCCATAAAAACCATTTCTCTACCCGCAATCAACATGCAGGTGAACACGGCAACATGCCCCAAAAATGAATAAAACCAGCTAAACAAATGGGATGAAACCTACCAATTACGGTATATTTCCACCGCAATTACTGGTACCACCCTTTTGAATTTTAAGGATTGCAATACTGGCAATGCATAGGGTCTTCACTGGTTTTATGCTGAGGATACAGCACTTCTTTTAGGTGTTCGCAATGCTGGCAAACATATATATAACTTAAAATCGATTCCGTCGGCAAGCTACACAAACTACATTTCAGCCCTCTCTTAACACTTGTAACCCCAAAACCTGGTTTGTTACATGCGGGACAAACCGCTAGTATTTTTTCAATTAAAGCACAGGTTGCCGCTTCAATTACCTTCATCCGACTGGGATTGTACATGGCCCGCATATCTGTTTCAGCATAAACCGACCCGCACGCACGCATTAAAAAATGAAAGGCCTCCTTCAATTCAACTAAATCAGTAATGCCCTTGATGATATTCGTGCTTTCTGTTTTGGTCCCACGCAGTATAATTCCGTGCGAAGGAAAATTAACTTCTGCTCCAAATTCCAAAAGCTCCGCCACCGTTGTAAGTGTTTTGCCATTAAAATTTGTTTTCGTACTTACTTCTCTAACTATTACCTCTAAATTATTTTTCGTGTCTATAAAAATGAGAAATTCATCATCCGCATTTACAAAAAACAGTTTTGGATGAGGACCAAAAGATCCCTCACTAGCAATGCCTAAATCCACTTTATTCAATTCCATGGCCGTTAAGCATTTCTGCCTTGCAGTTGCAATAGGATCGAGTTTTCGCTCAACCTCACCGGTAAATGTACCTAATGAATCAGTATCAAAATTTTCGCTAACAAAACAAAAAACACCAAGCTCCCTTTCTAACAAAGGCCCTATTACCTTTTCTTTTGCATGCTTAGTGGCAATAACTAATTTACGACCTTGAAACATACCAAAACTTGTTTTATAACGCTACAACCACCAATGCTTTGCCCTTTACCCGCTCATCAAAACGACCATCATCATATACCAAATGGCCATTTACGAAGGTCTTCATTACTTTCGTTTGAAAGGTGGTTCCCGCTAAGGGCGACCAACCACATTTATATAAAATATTTTCATCGTTAACCGTCCAGCTTTTATTCAAGTCCACTAAGGTCAAGTCTGCATAATAACCCACCCTTATAAATCCTCTTTTTTCAATGCGATATAATATCGCTGGGTTATGACACATTTTCTCCACCATTTTCTCCAAAGAAATGAGTCCTTGTTTATAAAACTCAAGCAAACAATTTAACGCATGTTGCACCAAGGGTGCACCCGACATCGACGTAAAGTAAGGTCTTTGCTTCTCTTCCAAAGTATGTGGTGCGTGGTCAGTGGTAATTATATCAATCCGATCGTCCAATAATGCTTTTAAAAGCCCTTGTTTATCTTTTTCCGTTTTAATGGCTGGGTTCCATTTAATAAGATTCCCCAACTTTTGATAATCTTTATCTGAAAACCACAAATGATGCACCGACACCTCGGTGGTGATTTTTTTTTCACTCAAAGGAATATCATTCCGAAATAGATGCGTTTCAGCCTCCGTGGTTAGATGTAAAATATGCAGCCTCGCCTCGTGCTTAGTAGCCAATTCAATGGCCCTTTTGGTTGCCTCATAACAAGCCTGCTCGCTTCTAATGATGGGGTGAAACGCAATTGGCACCTCCTCGCCGTACTGTTTTCTGAAAATATTTTCGTTTTCTTCTATAATTTCTTCCTTTTCTGAATGGATAGCGATGATAGACTTGCAGCCCGCAAACAGCTTTTCCATTGTCTCTGGTTTATCTGCAAGCAGATTTCCTTTTTTAGTAAAATACAAACCATCATCCGAAACTCCGAGGAGTTTTGACGTATCCAGTTTAATTACTTCATCCAAATTATCACCATTTACACCTAATAAAAATCCAAAATTAGCAACCGACTGTTCCGAGGCTCGCTGGTATTTATCGTTTAAAATATCAAGCGTGAGTACGTTTGGAAGTGTATTCGGCATGTCAATGAAAGAGGTTACGCCGCCGGCAACGGCTGCCTTGCTTTCCGTATAAAGATCTCCCTTGTGGGTTAGGCCAGGCTCCCGAAAATGAACTTGTGCATCAATAACACCTGGAAACAAATATTTACCTGTTCCGTCAATCAGCTCATAGTCTGGTTCAATGTTGATAACGCCGATCTGTTGAATAATGTCGTCGTAAAACAGTATGTCACCTATAAAACTCCGGCCCTCATTGACGATGGTTACATTTTGGATTAAAAATTTTGGCTTCATATCGGTTGTGTGTGGTGTTTGGTTGGTGTAGGCATAGCTTGTTCAACACTTTTCATTTGCTAACCCTTCAAATTTAAGCAAACATTCGATTTTTTTTGCTGCTACGCTATTCTGCTGTGAATGGATTTCCGTCGAAGAACCAAAGGTAATTCTTGTATTCGACTGGCTGTGAATAAGGGAATTTAAGGGCGTATTACCGCAGTATCGGCCGTCAAAATACGTCAACACCCGCCCACCTTTGTGTAACTTCGGTTACCGGTGAGCTCAACTAAATGTTGCTTCTTTGTAATTAAAAGCTACCCCATGATCCTAGCCGGCTATTTAGCAGCTGCCCTCATCGGACTCTCCCTCGGCCTTATCGGCGGCGGCGGCTCCATCCTCACGGTTCCTGTTTTGGTATATATTTTCGGCATCGATGCCGTTACTGCCACGGCCTACTCCCTCTTTATAGTAGGCGCCACAAGTCTGGTCGGCACTTTCCCTAAATACAAAGAAGGCTTGGTGGATCTCAAAACAGCGCTCATTTTCGGCGCGCCTTCAATCGCGGCTGTGTACCTCACCCGGGCCTATTTGGTGCCCTTTATACCCGAAACGGTACTGAGCCTAGGCGATTTCGAGCTAAGCAAACGCCTGCTGCTCATGGGCCTATTTGCCCTGCTGATGGTGTTTGCATCTATGAGCATGATTCGCGATAAAAAACCGGCGCAGACCAAGGCGGGTAAGCAAGATTTTCAATACGGACTTATTTTATTAGAAGGGGCTTTAGTAGGCTTAATCACTGGCTTGGTAGGTGCTGGTGGGGGCTTCCTCATTATCCCTGCCTTGGTGCTGTTTACGGGGCTGCCCATGAAAAAAGCGGTGGGCACTTCGTTGCTCATTATCGCCGCTAAGTCGCTGATTGGCTTCACCGGCGACCTCGGTAACTTGAAACCCGACTGGCAACTACTGCTCATTGTTACTGCAATCGCAATTGTAGGCGTGTTGGCAGGCAACCGCCTGGCCCGCATCATCGACGGCGACAAGCTAAAAAAGGGATTCGGCTGGTTTGTGTTGGCGATGGGCATTTATATCCTCGTCAAAGAAAGCATGTTATAGCTTTTTAAAGCGTTCGCCGCGTACGCTGATTAGATCGTTCGTTGCGCTTACTAACAAGAAGTAGCAGGCACTCACGTTCCAGATTTGGATTCCAAAACTCCTTTTTTGAGCAGGCGCTGGCGTTAATGCTTTTCCGTAAAATGACCTTTAAGGCGGGCTCATCTAGCTGATATTCTGTACAAAATGCCCTTATCATCCTGATTTGTACACTCCTCCTAGGCCTGGGCGCAGAATCTATTATCAGCAAGCGGAGTAAGCAATCTAATCCTCTTTTCAGTGAGCGGAGCGAACAATTATCAGCAAGCGGAGTGAGCGATCTAATCCTCTTTTAAGTGAGTGGAGCGAACAATTATCAGCAAGCGGAGTAAGCAATCTAATCCTCTTTTCAGTGAGCGGAGCGAACAATTGTCAGCAAGCGGAGTGAGCGATCTAATCCTCTTTTAAGTGAGCTGGACGAACAATTATCAGCAAGCGGAGTGCGCAATCTAATCCTCTTTTCAGTGAGCGGAACGAACAATCTAAACCTCTTGTAGCCGAAGGCGCGCAGCTTCAGCAGTCCGAATATCCGTAAATTCTATCATCACAGTGGCCTTTACCTGCTTGAGCAGCGCGCGTTTAGGGTGTTGCTGCACATATTCGAGGATGCGTCCGAAGGTTTCACTTTGGTAAAAACGCTCGTTATTGCCCGCCACAAAGTAACATTTCATCTGTCCTTTTTTGAGCATCACTTTTTCCATGCCCAAGCGCTTGGCTTCCCAACGAAGCTGAATGAGGGTAAACAAGGTTTCGGCTTCGTAGGGAATAGGGCCAAAACGGTCTACCAGTTCGGTGCGGAAACGCTCCAATCCTTCCGGCGTTTCGGTATTGTCGAGCTGCATGTACAAACTCAATCGCTCGCTTGTGCTGCGTACATAACTGTCGGGCAGCAGGGCAGTCAGGTCGGTGTCGAGTTGCACGTCGCGCACAAAATCGGGCTGCTCGTCGGTTTCAAAGAGGCCCGAAAACTGACTGTCTTTGAGCTCGCGGATGGCTTCATCGAGTATTTTCTGGTACATATCGAAGCCGATTTCGGTGATGAAGCCGCTTTGTTCGGCCCCCAGCATGTTACCCGCGCCCCGAATGTCGAGGTCGCGCATGGCAATTTGAAGGCCGCTGCCGAGGTCGCTGTACTCTTCGAGGGCCTTGAGACGCTTGCGGGCCTCGTTGGTAAGGATGCTGAGTGGGGGCGTAACGAGGTAGCAAAAGGCCTTGATGTTGGAGCGCCCTACCCGGCCTCGCATCTGGTGCAAGTCGCTCAAACCAAAATTTTGCGCCTGGTTGATGATGATGGTGTTGGCGTTGGGGATGTCGAGGCCCGACTCAATGATGTTGGTGGCCACCAGCACGTCGTAGCGCCCGTCGATGAAGTCGAGCAGGATGTCTTCAAGCTCGTCGCCTTGCATTTGACCGTGGCCTACACAGATGCTCACCCGTGGACAAAGCTTGCGGACCATGGTGGCAACTTCTTGAATGTTGCCCACGCGGTTGTGTACAAAAAAGACTTGTCCGCCTCGGTCTACCTCAAAATTGATGGCGTCTTGGATTTTTTCTTCATCCAACACCATTAACTCCGTATGCACTGGCTGTCGATTGGGAGGCGGGGTACTGATAACACTTAAATCGCGGGCTCCCATGAGCGAAAACTGGAGCGTGCGGGGTATAGGGGTGGCGGTAAGTGTAAGCGTATCTACATTTATGCGCAACTGACGCAGCTTTTCTTTCACACTTACACCAAATTTTTGTTCTTCGTCTATTACCAGCAAGCCAATGTCTTTAAATTTAACTTGCTTACCTACAATTTTGTGGGTGCCAATAAGGATGTCAATTTTGCCTTGTTCCAAACGCTCGAGCACGTCTTTTTGCTCTTTGGCACTGCGAAAACGGTTGAGGTAATCGACTGTTACCGGAAACTCAGCCAGGCGTTTGCTGAAGGTTTTAAAATGCTGCAGGGCGAGGATGGTGGTAGGTACGAGTACGGCGACTTGTTTGCCGTCGGTGGCGGCTTTAAAGGCGGCACGGATGGCGATTTCGGTCTTGCCGAAGCCCACATCACCGCACACCAGCCGATCCATGGGATAACCTTTCTGCATATCGGCCTTGGTGGCCTCGGTGGCTTTGTACTGGTCGGGCGTATCCTCGTACATAAAGCTGGCCTCGAGCTCGTTTTGCAAATAGCTGTCGGGTGTAAAGGCAAAGCCGGCCATGGCCTTGCGCTTGGCATAGAGGGCAATGAGGTCTTTGGCGATGTCTTTGACCTTGCTTTTGGTTTTATTTTTAAGCTTTTCCCACACATCACTGCCGAGCTTGTTGATGCGCGGCGGTACCCCTTCTTTGCCGCTGTATTTGGCAATTTTATGGAGGGAGTTGATGCCGACGTAAAGCAAATCGCCATCGCGGTAGCTGATACGCACAGCTTCTTGCTGCTGCCCGTTCACGTCGAGCTTTTCCATGCCATCAAACACCCCCACGCCATGGTCGATATGCACCACGTAGTCGCCAGGTCTCAGGTCGCGGACTTCTTTGAGGGTTATGGCGGCGCCTTTGCCTTTGTACTCGCGCAGCCGGTATTTGTGATAGCGCTCAAAAATCTGGTGGTCGGTATACACACTGAGCTGCAGTTGGCGGTCGATGAAGCCTTCGTGCAAACTGGTATAAATGGGATAAAACAGTAACCCGGCCTTTAAATCCTCAAAAATATGGTAGAGTCGCTCTATTTGCTTGGGGGTTTCGCTAAAAAGCAGGTTGCGGTAACCGGCTTTTTCGTTTGCTTGCATGCCTGCAATGAGCAGGTCGAAGTTTTTGCGCACGGAGGGTTGCGGAGCAGCACCCCAAGCGAGCTGTGCCACTTTACCGGGCAGGGCGTCGGTGCCCCAACTTACCAGGCGTTTGTCGAGCAGCTGGGCGCGGAAACTGTCGCCGGTTTCGAAGGCCTCGCCTGGCGTGAGCTCCTCGAGTCCCTCCGCGACTTTCCAATGCTCCACGGCCTTTTCGTAACTGTTGTTGATGCGGTCGGCCACCAATTGTACGTCGCGCACCCACACCACAATATCGGCAGGCACAAAATCGAGCATGCTCTGCCGGCTTTCTTTGAGGAGATGGGTTTGCACGTTGGGGATGAGACTGAGGTGGTGGATCGACTTCACGCTGAGCTGACTCTCAGGGTCGAAGGTGCGGATGCTCTCCACTTCATCGCCAAACAACTCGATGCGGTAAGGCAGGTCGTGTGCGAAGCTAAAAACATCGATGATGCCGCCTCGGATGCTAAATTGACCAGGCTCGTACACAAAATCTTCGCGCTCAAAGCCGTACTCCACGAGCATTTCGGTTAAAAAATCGAGCTTTAGCACGTCTTTTACCCGGATATCAATGGTGTTTTTGGTGATGGTGAACTTGTTTACCACCTTTTCAGCTAAGGCCTCAGGATAGGTTACAATCAATTCTCCCCTGGTTTTGGCGTGGTTGAGTTGGTTGAGTACTTCGGCGCGTTGCAATACATTGCCGGAGTCGAGGCCCTCAGGGTCGTAATATTTGCGGTAGCTGGCCGGAAAAAAGAGGATGTCTTTGTCGGGCAGCAAATTGCTTAAATCGTTGTAAAAGTAGGCGGCCTCTTCGCGCTCGTTGAATACAAGTAGCAAATGGCCGTGGTCTTGTTGCCAGCAGGCTGCAGCCAAAACGGCAGGCAGCGAACCGCTTAATCCGCTGAGCTGAACCCGACTGCGCTCAGGCCGTATGTTTTCGCGCAGTTTTTGGTGCAGGGGGTGCGCTGCATAGAGCTGCAATAACTGTCCTACTGAGCTTTCTGGCCGTTCAGCAGGCTGATTGGTGGGCGCTAAGGGCAGCAAGCCACTCATTATTCGGCGAGCAGACTTTCGATGGTGGCGGTAAATTCTTGCACATAGGCGGTGTAGGCGGCACCGGTAGCAGGACCATCGAAGCCAGTATGTACCTTGCGCACCCGGCCCGTTTTGTCAAGGATGAGCGTGGTAGGAAAAGCCACTAGTTTCTCCATCACCGGCAAGGCCGCCATCACATCTTCATTTTCAGGCTTCCCAGCGAGCACCATCGGGTATTCGGCACCAAAGCGCTGTTGCAGGCGGCGGAGGTTATCGAAAGCTTTTTCTGGCATTTTCGTGCGCTCAAAGCCCATGCCAATCACTTCGAAGCCCCGATCGCGGTTCTTTTTGTGAAAATCGGCCAGGAAGGCGGTCTCATCTAAACAATTCGGACACCAAGTGCCCAGCACCTGCAACACGATCACTTTACCGGCAAAACCGGCGCTTTGCGGCCCTAGCTGCTCGCCATCTGGAGTAGGAAAACTAAAAGTCACTACCTCGTCGCGGTTGCGTAAACTCGTTAAACTGTTGGGGTCGGGCAGTTCAAAGTCGGGGTTACGTACCGACTTAAAAGTGCGAATGCGGCTGGCGCCGGCGTACAGATCTCCGGTGATGCTGCCGTCTTCATTCAAGTTACCGAGCACCAAATACGCCCCAGAGCCATCAAAGCCACTGAGGTAGAGGCTATCGCCATCTAAAATACCAGTGAGGTAGCGGTAATCGCCGTAAGGTGTGCGAAAAGTGCCGCTAATTTCGTTGCCGCGCTGCGTAAATACGCCTACAGCAGGGGTAGTGTCTCCATTTGGCTTGTAAAAGGTGGTTTGCCAATCGCCCTCAATATCGTCGGGCAGGCGGGTAACCTGGGAGGCAAATTTATATTTGCCACCACGGGTGGCTGCGAATGTTAAGGTACTCTCTTCATCGTATTTTACGCGAATCAGGCGGCCTTGTAAACTATCGCCCAACGGCGTGATGCCTGCAATCAAAGTGCTCTCAAACACGGGGAAGCGTGCTATCAGGCTATCCCCTATAACTTCTACCTCGCTGGTTTCGATGAGCTGATCGCCATCTTGCAAAACCAAACTAAAGGTGCTGTCGCTTAGCCGGGTGAGACTAAATAAAAAAGGCAATTCGCCACCCTCAGTGGTGAGTGTCCCACGCCAGTCGCCCTCTTGCAGGCGGTATTTTCCTTCGATGTTGATGCCCCATTTACAGGCCGTCAACATAAAAAGGCCCATCAACAGGCCGAGCAATTTTACTTTCATCGTACAAAGTTAGTGAAGCTTTTTGAAAGGCATCTTGTTTCCAACAAATCGGGGGGGAAATGGTTCGGTCACTCCAGCACCAGGCTTTTCATCTCGGCAGGCTCGATGACCGCAGCACCAGTCGCTGAGCCAACCCCAGGACCGGCCGCTGAACCCACCCTAGCACCGGTCGCTGAGTCCGCCCCAGGACCGGCCGCTGAACCCACCCTAGCACCGGTCGCTGAGCCTGTCGAAGCGCCAGTGCTTCAACTGCTTTCATTTGGCTATCTTTGCAGCATGACCGAAAATTTGTTCAGCGACAACCTCACGCTCACGCCCATCAGCGAAATTGGCGAGCAGGGACTCATCGATTTGTTGACCCAAAACATCCGTTTCCACCAGCAAAGCACCCTCCTCGGCGCCGGCGACGATGCCGCCCTCATCAACTTACCCGCCGGTGAGCAGCTGGTGGTGAGCACCGACAGCGTAGTGGAAGGCGTGCATTTCGACATCAGCTATACGCCCCTCAAGCACCTCGGCTACAAATCGGTGGTGGTTGCCATCAGCGACATCCTGGCCATGAACGCCACGCCGCGCCAATTGGTGGTGGCCCTGGCCATCTCCGCCAAATACACGGTAGAAGCCATTGAAGAGTTGTACCGCGGCATCATCGCCGCCTGCGAACAATATGAAGTAGACTTGGTAGGCGGAGATGTAACGGCCTCATCGGCCGGACTCATGATCAACCTCACTGCCCTGGGCAGCGCCCCGGCGGACAAGTTGGTAAAACGCAGCGGTGCCCAAGTGGGCGATTTGGTCTGCGTGAGCGGCGACCTCGGCGGTGCTTTCATGGGCCTCAATTTGTTAGAAAGAGAAAAACGCATTTTCAGGGAAAGTCCCGAAATACAGCCCGACTTCGGCGACAACGACTACCTCTTGCAGCGCCAACTGCGGCCGGAGGCACGCAAAGATTTGCTCGACATATTCACGAATCTCGACCTCCAGCCCACCGCCATGATTGATGTAAGCGACGGCTTGGGCAAAGACCTCGAACGGCTGTGCAAAGCCTCGGGCGCAGGTGCCAAGTTGTACGAAGACAAATTGCCGCTTGACCCCAAGACGCTTTCGCTGGCCATCGAGTTCAGCATCGACCCCACCTTATGCGTATTGAGCGGAGGCGAAGATTTTGAGCTGTTGTTCACCCTACCGCAGTCGGCCTTCGACAAAATCAAAAGCCACCCCGATATCTCCATCGTAGGCCACATTACCGATGCCTCCGAAGGCCTCTACCTCATCTCCAAAGCCGGCGCGGCCATGGAATTGAAGGACAGGATGTATGTGCAGTAGGCCGTAAAGTGAATTGCTAATTCAGAATAGCAATAAATTATTTACTTCCTGAGATTTCCAAAAAACTTACAGAAAAGCAAACCCAAGCTTCCACAGCGGAACGTGTACATGGCGTACCCATAGTTCTAGAAGTCGGAGTAGAATGAAGACATTAACACCCCACATTTGGCGTAGATATGTCGTTCTCGCTTTTTTACTTTGAGGCTCCGGGGTCCTCCATCGCCCCTCAACTTCTGTACAATTTATTCATGTTTTCATTAATTCAAAATCCAACTTGTTCAGCGTTCTATCCCTTTGAATTATAACAGCATCAACCACCCTCACCTCAAAAGCATTTGATTCCCATTCATTGCTGTCTGTCTTACTTTTCTGAATCCAAATACGCCCTTCATAACCAAGGCAATTTCCTACAAACGCTCTTGAAGAGTAAACAAATCCTATCAGGAGATAGTGAACTTCTTCGCCAGGAAAGGGATAGGAGGAATGATTTGTTTCTTCGAAAAATAAAGCAACACTTGGTGACCATATGTGAATGGCTGTGTGTTCATCGCATTCATCACAAGTCCTTCCAGCTGATATGAAATACGGAACCTTATCTTTTGTAATGCGCTGTCCTGAATATTCTAGATAAAACAAGTTGGTTTCATAAACGCTTTCAATCCCATCCTCAAAACAGATTAACTTACTACCAATGATTTTTACAGAATCGATAAACTTGCGCTCTTGAGGACTATTAAGTGTGGGTGCACTATTAACCGTTTGGTTTACTTTGTCAGTATCCCGATGGTTTTCTTTTTCGTCTTGATCATTTTTACCTAAGCAACCGTAGTACTCCCCATTCATCAGACCACTGGTCCTTTGTTTTAAGTTTATTCTGATTATCAAGCTGCCCCAAAAGTTCATTCATTTCATTTTGAGGCTGGGGCCCAGCGTTTGCCTTGCGATACGATTCTTATTCACCGGTGGAGTGTAGTTGCCGGCTAATACGATTGCCGGCTTAGTCACAAGTAAAAGCCATTCACATGAAAAAATTTCATCTCCTGGCTCTCCCACTTGCGCAATGACAGTAGCGCTTTTTTAAGAATGGATATTGCGACAATCAGAAAAATGGCAACTTGCTTGATGTTAATTTCGATTTAGGAATAAACATATACGCTCATCCGCTAGACTGCAACAAACTCTAAAAGCCTCTTTAAAGCCATAAATGGCAATAGTAAGCGTATTTAGAGCAGAAACAAAGAGGACTAACTGGCTTCTACCTCACTACTTGCAATCATGGGGATGAGCATGTAAATACAATCTTAAAAGTCTTGTACTTTCATAATTGAAGTTTTCCTTTTTTCAATGAAAAAAACATTTTTTTTCAGAGATGGCTGTAATAATGCCCCCAGTGCGCTTCTATTTAACCAAGTAGTTTTAATAGTTGACCATTTTTAAAATTACCTCGTCAAAAGTCCATACAGTCTCAAAAAACTCCTGCGCAAAACAGCCTTTCTCAAACAAAGCCCTTCTATACACATCAAAACGCACGAGATATATTCAAAAAAAGCTATTTTGTGTGATGCGCTTCATTCGCCGGTTTTTCGCAGAATTAAAAATGGTTTGGCTGTACTTGCCAGCCATTTTATCGCTATTGGTTGTGGGCTTGCTTACGCTGCGCATTGTGGAAGGTCGCGATATGCTGCTCTACACCGCCGAAACACCCCAACGGTCACTCATCGCCTTGTTTTCGATTACCAGCTGGGCATTGGTGCTGTGGTACAGCTCGCGCATTGTAGCCCGGGCCGTGCACAAAGAACAACTCAGCCGCTGGGTCAATCAAATGTCGCTGGGCTACACCGGCATCCTTATTTTCCACCTCTCGGTGCTCAATGTGATGGTGGCCCGCTTCGGCTGGTCGCCGTACATCCTGCTAGGATTCCCCCTCGGCTGGTACAGCTACACCAGCACCCCCGTGCTTTGGGAAGCCCTGATGAGTTGGCGCAAGCCGCCTTGGTGGTCGTGGTTCGCCTTGCCGTTGGCCGTGCTTTCCAGCCTAGGCCCCTACTGGCTCTTTCGCGATGAACCCGACATGCTGGCCGCAAGTCCCTACATCGCCCATTTTGCCCTTGCCTTGTTTTGGCTGGGTATTTTTTACACCCTCTACACCCGCGAGCTTTTTTTGAAGAAGTTTTTAACCGAAACGGTAGAAGACGCGGTAGATAGTGTGGCAGGGAAAGCTTGGAACAAAACCCTTGACCAAGCCAATCGCCGCTTTCCGGCAATGTACAGTGCCCTCGAAAAAACCCGCGAAAACTGGGGACACTTTGTGGCCTTTAACTTGGTGGCTGCACAAATTCTTTTTGTCCTTATCTGGGCTTCTAATGATTATGATTTTGCCGTTTTTATCGGCCCCGTTTCAGGCTTACTGCTAGGCTTAACCGTTTGCTTGGGCGCCCTCAACCTCATCACTTTTGTGTCGGTGAAATTTGCCGGCATCAATTTGCATGTTTTACTCATTATTTGGATGGTGCTTGTTGGACTCCTCCACGACCCCTATCAAGCCCGAACACTGGAGGCGCAAAGCGATAGTTTTAGTAAGCGGCCCGATCTTGAAACGGCCTTGGTGAACCACTTTTACGATCCGATGGGTCGCCCGCTGCGCGATTTCCACAAAACCGAACTGCCGATCTACTTTGTACTTAGCGATGGAGGTGCCTTTCGCTCAGGCTATTGGGTGGCAGAAGTGCTCGATACGCTCCAGCGGCACAGCAAAGGCCAGTTTTTTCAAGAGCTTTTTTGTCTTTCAGGGAGCTCCGGCGGCAGCGTGGGCAATATGCTCTTTTACGCCGGCATGCTAAACGAAAATCGAAATCCAGCCAAAGCCAGCCAAGGCGTTGATGCCTTTTTTAGTCGCGACCTCCTCTCTTTTTCTTTTGTTCAGATGTTGAGCACCGATGTGCTGCAGCACATCATTCCACTCGACTGGCTGAAGCGAGCAAAGCGTAAAAAAAGCGGCGACCGGGCTGTTGCCCTCGAAATAGGGCTCGAAAAGGGTGGCAATGGCTGGGTAGATGAAAAGTTGCTAGGCGAGCCCCTACTGCATACGACCAATAATTATCCCCACATGCCATTGCTCATTTTTAATGCAACGGAGCTACAACGTGGCCAACCAGCCATTCTAACTAATTTAAAAACGCACGACATCAGCGAGCGCCTCAACATGGCCGATTTACTCGAACATCACCTGCAGGGTTCCGATTTAAGATTCAGCACGGCAGCTATCCTTGGCGCGCGCTTTCCTTATCTGAATCCCGCCGGTGGTATCGGTAACAGTTATTTTGTAGATGGGGGCTACATCGAAAATTCAGGCGCCGGCATCGCCCACGAAATCATCATGGCCTGCAAAGTCCTGCTCGATACTACCCAAAACCCGAGGCTATCATCCCTGAAAAACAAAATCAGCTACCGCGTTATCCACTTGGCCAATAGCACGCCTCGCAAATTTGTGAAGCACCGCATCCACCCGCTCATAAACGATTTGGGAGCGCCTATACTCACACTGATAGCCTCTCGCGGCGGCCATACGAGTGTAAACAACGACCGCTTGCGCAAATACCTGGTGACTATCCAGCCTAAAGACAGCCTGGCCTACCGCAAACTGTCGCTCTACGGCAATCAAATAGAAGAGAAAGAAGAATATCCTATGAACTGGGTCATTTCGGCCTACAACCGCAAACGCATGCAGGCGCAAAAATCAGAAAGCGAAGCACTCCAAGCATTTCTGCACAGCTTCTCGAACGAGCGCTAAGCCGATTAAATCGGGTACACTAGCACCGGAACCTCTACTTTGTACACCAAATCATCAATCACATCCGAACCAAACAAGGTATCGAAAATACTGCGGTGCTCGCGCGAAAGAATAATGAGGCCCGCGTTGATGTCTTTGATGGCGTTTTCTATACCGCTATCTACATCGCTGTTGTAAAAATGCTCAAAATGAATGTCCTTATAAGCCACCCGCTGGCGTCCCAAAGCTTCAAAGCCCGAAAACCGCAGCATTTCTTCAAAACCCTTCTTTTTACTTACATGCACCACGCTGAGGGTGCTTTTTAAATCATTTGCCAAAGCGCAAACCTTGCCCAAAATATTTAAATCACCTTCCCGAAAATCGGTACCAAATAACATGCTACCAAGCTTAATATTGGGCTGTTTGGAGGTGGTGGCCAAAACAGGCACATTAGAAAGGTCGATAACCCCGCTGGTGGTATTGTCGAACACCAATCGCCGCAAACCACTGGTAATGCGGTTGCCCATACAAATGAGGTCGTAGCCCCCCGCACTAGCTTCTTGCACTATGCCGTTTACAGGATTGCCGATAATCAACAATTCTTTGATGTCCACCTTCAAGCGTGACAAGCTGTTTTTTGCTTTTTTTACAGTCTCCTTTAATGCCGGCTTGGCCGATTTTTCAAGTTCTTGCCTCAATTTCGCCTTGCGCAACTCGGTGCTGTAAGGTAGCTCAATCACGTGCAAAATGGTGAGCGAACAACGGGTCACTCGTGCCAATTCACAAGCAATTTCAAGGGCTCGATTGGCCTTTTCACTGAAGTCCGTAGGGACCAATATCTTCTTTAAAGAAGCTTTTTTATGTGCCATCTTAGTGGGTAATGTAGGCAAGTAAATTGCCTGTTCTTAAAATATGATCGGCGGTGCTGCCGCTGAAAAAACGCGCAATTCCGCTGCCTCCATAAGCACCCAAAACAACCAGCATATTGCCCCGCTGGGCGGAGAAATACGGGATTTCGTCCTTGGGCTTGCCTACTAAATCTACCACCTTTAAATCGTCGAAGCGCAGTCGGAGGATTTCGAACAGAGCATCAGGAAGCGGCTCTTTCTGCTCTTCTTTATCGAAAACACGTACAAAATAGGTAGGCCAAGACTTACATTTTGGTCTGAAATGGTGATAAAAAGCCTCAATGGCCTTCAAACTGCTGTCTGAACCATCGTAACAGAGCACCACCCCATCGGGATTGTAGCCTTGCTCGGGCAGGAGCACCATCGGACAAAAGGCCTTACTCAACATGTCTTTCACCAATTGCTGGCCGCCATCCATGCTCAAAGTGTTGTAAGCATGATAGCCCATCAACATCAAATCTGCATAACGGCTTTCCTCTACCAATTCGACCACTGGATCACCCTTTTGGAAGTGCACCCGAAACCGAATACCCGCCGCTTTACACTGGTCTACAAAATAATGAATGTTTTGGACCGTCTTCTTTTCGCTTTCGTTCAAGCTTTCTTTGATGATCTCAAAAGTGTGTTCGTAATACACAGGCTCGCCGCCCAAAACAGTATAATAATCTACCAAGGTGAGGTCTTGCACAAATACGCCAGTTAGTACAGCGTCGTGCTCGCGCGCCATGCGGAAGGCCTGTTCTAATTGGTTCCCAGCGTTGATGCTTTGGTCAACAACTAATAAAATCTTATCCATGAGGGCTAGCTTTAGATGTCCTATAAAGCTAGTGAATTTTCAACGCAGCTAAAAGCATGCTGCAAGATATAATATATCAGTAACAAATGACTTTTAAGCTATTTTGTGTTACTTCAGGTGCGCTTTCCCTCCAAAATCTCCCTCAACACCTTTTTTACATCAGTGCAATGCTGGCCACACCTGTGAGGATCAATAGCTTTAGAATGGTATTTACCCTGCCAAAATGGGCGGGCTTACTGCTATTGAAAATAAGCGCTGTAGCATACAGCAACATCAGGGCACAAAAGCCAAAATACCACAACAACATTTGCATGGGCAAAAGCCAATACAGCCATAAAAAAGGCAGAAACGTAAGCATCATCAGCAGGTACAACAACCTTTTACTGGACTTGATGCCGTGTATTACTGGAAAAGTATCGTAACCAAATACCAAATCGCCCTTCATCGCCTCGAGGTCTTTTACCACCTCCCGAATAAGCGTTATGAGCATAATAAAGGCAGCATAAATCAAAATCACCTGGTTCACAAAGCCGTAATACACGCAAACTGCAAAAAAGGCCGCTACCGTGAGCACTGCTGCTGCTATGTTGCCAATAAGCGGCTTCTTTTTGAGCTTGTGCGAATAAAACCAGAGGCCAAAGGCAAACAGACCGTTAAATACAAACAACTCCCATTTGAGCAGGGCACTTAATAACATCCCCACAAAATTAATTAGCAACCAAGCTCGCATGGCTTCGGTCTTGCCAATAATGCGCCCCATGATGACCTCCTGAGGTCGGTTGGCCAAGTCCTTTTCGATGTCGTAAAAAGCATTGATAAGGTAGCCGCCAGCAATCACCAACCCTGTGCTGGCCACCACGCCGTGCAGTTTAAGATCGAGCAAAACGGCCGCAAAAGGGGGATTATCGTGCAAAATAAAGTAAGCCGCCATGTACTGAGCTAAGGCCACCACAAGCAGGTTGTACCAGCGCACGAGCGATAAAAAAGCCAGGAAGCGAATTAATCGAATGCGCTGCGCCTGGCTGAATATTTTGATGGTGGAAGCCACTAAAAGCGGTAAATCACCTCAAGCTTGTGATCTTTTAGGATTTTGCTGGCCTTTTTGTAGTCTTGCGTGAAGCCCAAAATGTAACCACCCCCGCCGGAACCACACAGTTTGAGATAATACGCGCGCGAATCAATGCCTTGCTTCCACAACTGGTGGAACAAATCGGGTATCATAGGCTTGAAATTCTCCAAGGCCAAAGCCGATAACTTCCTCAGACTTTTGAACAAGGGCTTCACATCACCCTGCAAAAAGGCATGTATGCACTCATCATTGTATTTTTTGAACTCAGTACGAATCATGTTTCGGAAACCATCTTGCTTTAAACGCTCTAAAAAGAGGTTCACCAAAGGTTGGGTTTCGCCAGGCTCACCGGTATTCAGCAAGAAAATGGCCCCAGCTCCTGCTTTTTGAGCCGGCAAATTCACGGTGCCGAGGTCTTTTTTATTGTCAATAAGAATCGGAATCTTTAAATAACAAATCAAAGGGTCCATTCCCGAAGAACGACCATGAAAATAAGCTTCGAGCTGGCCGAAAATGGCTTTAAGACTGGCAATTTGATTGCCTGTAAGCTGGTCGTTAGCGCTGATTTTAGTGCGTGCGTAACGATCGTAAATGGCCGCTACCAAAGCACCTGAACTGCCAATACCGAAACCCTGGGGAATACTTGAGTCAAAGTGCATGCCTTGCTCCAAATCAGCAGCAAGTTGCTGTAAATTGAGTGCCACAGGCAATTCGTCCTTGAGCTGTAGCTCTTGGAGATAGGCTAAATACTTTCGCAAATGACCGTTACTTTTCACAGCAGCCTCCGTTTCACCGGCTTCAAACGAAAAATGCGCTTGGTATTGACTGTAAGGAATGCTTAAGCCCATGGCATCTTCAATGATGCCGTATTCTCCAAAGAGGAGGATTTTTGCGTAATAAAGCGTTTCTTTAATCATAAGTCGGCTTCTAAAAGCACTGGTCCTTGCCCAACGGCATCGCAAATATACGCTTTTTGTTCGCAATACGCGGCCAACTCCTTGTCGATGAACTGTTTGACCTCGTTTTGGTAACTTGCAGGGTATAATAGGTGCACATTAGCGCCAGCGTCAAGTGTAAAATGCACAGGAACAGTGTTTTGTTTACGGAAATCCCATATTTTTTCAATTATAGCGACAGTGCCGGGTTTCATTAGCAAGAAATAGGGCTCGGAAGCCATCATCAAAGCGTGTAACATGAGCGCCTCAGCTTCTACCAGCGCACCAAAAGCCTCTAAATCGCCGCTTGCTAAAATGGCCTGCATGCGCAACATGCGATTTTGGGCTTCAACGAAACGCTGACTGGCAAACGGATGTCCGTGCATGAGTCCATGACCCACACTGCTGCTAACCGATTTTTGCCCGGCATGTACCAACAAAATGGTATCTTGATACGTCTCAAACACTGGGTTTACAGCGTTCGCCCAGCGGGTGCCGTAATCCTGACTCGAACCCGGAAACTCAGGGTGCTCCCCCCACATAACCAGTCCGCCATAAAGCGAACGGCAAGCCGAGCCCGAGCCAATGCGCGCGAAATAACTGGCCGCCTTGTAAAAATCGGCGTCGGGTTGCACCCGGGTTCCATTGGCCAACAACTGGTCGATGCTAAGCAAGTTCAAGGCGATGGCACTCATACCCGATGCCGAAGAAGCAATACCGCTACTGTGCGGAAAAGTGTTATGGGTGTCGATGCGCAGAAATAAATCAGGCAACCAAGGAAAACTAGCACCTATTTTTTGAAAAAAGGACTGAATCTTCGGCTCAAAGGCTTCGTTGCGCTGCCCAGCTAAATACACTTCCAGTCCACCCCCAACCCGGGGCTCAAACTGCACGCGCGTATCGGTTTTGCAGGCATCAAGCGTAAAACTCACCGAGGCATTGGCGGGTTGCTGCAAGCCGGTTTTGCCCCAATACTTGATGAGGGCGATATTTGAAGGACTGGTCCAGCGAACGCTGCCGCTGGCGAGTTCCCAGCTTTTTAGGGGTGTGAAAAAGGGCGTCATATCATTTGATCGTAAGGAACCACGGTATTAAAAGCGTTATTCTGGAGCCATTGGCGGGCTTCGGCGACATCAGCTGCGGTAGAGAGCACAAAATCACCGCCCCAAGCTCCTAAGGACTTTACCTGCCCAGGATAGCCAGCAAACAGCTGCTGCTGCACAGGCGGCCGACGCAACTCGCTGCTTAAAAGCGCCTCGTGGGCTTCTAGCAGTCCCGCAAATTCCTCCAAACTGTCTGTCACTAAAAGTGATCGGGTGAGGTCGCTGACTTCCTGCAACAAAGCCGAACTGGGCTTTCCTTTACCCAAGTAAGCCTTTACTTCACGATCTGAAATTTGCTTCTTGCCAAGGTAAATGAAAAATAAGTGCGCACTAAAAGCAGGTGCAAAACGAACCGCCTGCACTTGGGCCTTGCCTTCCTGTAATTGGTAGAGAATGGGGCCATCGGAGCTAGCACAAGCCAAGTCGTAGCCACTACCTGTTTGTGTACGGTTGAAAAGCTCGAAAGGGGGGATTTGAAACCATTGCGACAACAACGACACCAGGGTTGAACTGCTACCCAAGCCCCATTGCCGGTCAAATTCGAGCTTGGTTCGTACCAAAACTCCCTGCAAAGCCAACAGCGCGGCCGGCCGTAAGGCCAAGGCAGCCTGCAGCATTTGACTCAGCGCGTTGGCTACTGCCGCATCGGTGCTCCGAGTACAATGCAAATCAGGCAACCTGTAGTGGGCTTCAAACCACTTCTGACCGGCGACATCCCATGCTTGCCACCAGAGATCTTGGCCATCGTTGGGGTGCACCTCTAACCACTGTCCAGCACGGGTAGGTACTGCCAAGGCCGTGGCCCCATGCAGTACCACATATTCGGCGGTCAACAGCAACTTGCCATGTGCGTAATAGCGGGCTGTTTGCACGCTTATGGTTGTTTTTTTCCTGGTAAAATCTGCACAGCAGGCTCGCCACGCAGCTTTTTCAAAAACTCCGCCACGGCCTGAAAACTTATCACTTTATCGCTGAAGTAGGTCTTAGCACGCTCTTTTTCCATGTCTTTTGCTTCCAACTGTTTGAGGATGTTAAGCAGGTGCATTTTCATATGCCCCTTTTGAATTCCGGTGGTGACGAGCGACTTCACGGCCGCAAAATTTTGCGCTAAACCCACCGCTGCGGTAATCATCATGAGCTCTTCGGCACTTGGGTCCCCGAGCAACTCGTGCGAAAATTTCACCATCGGATGCAGCGTTGTTAAGCCCCCCACGGTGCCAAGCGCAAGCGGCACTTCTATCCAAAATCGAAAAATACCGTCTTCCACGGCTACATTGGTCAAGCTGCGGTATTGCCCGTCGCGCGCGGCATAGGTATGTGCGCAGGCCTCTACTGACCTAAAATCGTTGCCGGTAGCCAATACCACAGAGTCGATACCGTTCATAATACCCTTGTTGTGGGTGGTAGCACGGTAAGGTTCTATGTTGGCAATGCGGATGGCGCGGGTAAACTTCTCTATAAATTCTTCATTGGTATAATCGTCGCCATCGGCCAGCTGGTCTACAGGGCAGCTTACCTCGCAATGTACCAAACACGCTGGCGTATAATTGCTGAGGATGCACATCACGATAGTCACTTCCTGCTCTTGGGCAGTAAAACGGGTATCTTGCGCTAGCGAACGGCGTAAAATGCGCGCAAATTCTTCGAGGTTCGAATTGATGAAATTGGCTCCCATGGCATCACGGGTTTCGAAAGTAGCGTGCAACTGGTAGTAGCCGGGCTCTTGATCGGTTTTGTTTACCAGCTGGATGTCAACAATGCCGCCACCCCGCTTACGCATATTGGCCGTAATTTCTTCGGTGCCCGCTAGTAAAAGGGCGCGCAACTCAGGCATGTAGGCTTGCAGTTTATCGGCATCGCCGTGCCAAATAAAGTGCACCTGTCCTATTTTTTCGGTGGAGACCACATGGGCCTTAAAACCCCCTCTTCCGAGCCAAAAAGCAGCGCTTTTTGAAGCAGCAGCCACCACAGAGCTTTCTTCAATGACCATCGGAATGGTGTACAACCGATCGTTCAACAAAAAATTCGGAGACACACCATACGGCATGTAAAAATTGGTGACGGTGTTTTCAATGAACTCATCGTGCAGCTTCTGTACCTGCTCGTCGCTATGCCAATAATGACTCAGCAGTTCGTAAGCAGCTTCGGGATTTTTAAAGAACTGACTGGTTATCCACTCAATTTTACCGGCTTTAGATAATTTCGAAAACCCTTTGATCGGTTGCATAGGCAAAAACTTGGTGCAAAGTTACTAAATACCCGCGGATTGACCGCGGAAAGAACACCTTACATAAACTCATCACATTAAAAAATGTTTTAATCTGTTGGGGAATTTTCGAGCTGAACTACGTCATTGAAATTCGCATATTGAATTTTGATTGCTGACTTTCGAATGGCTATTTTTACCCCATGAGCAGTCACCACATCGTTCGCGATCAACAAGAACCCGCCCTGGTGGTGGCCAACGGGGCAGCTTGCTCAAGCGAACTACTGGGCCAATTGCTGGAATGGAGTCCTTATGTGCTGGCCCTCGACGGTGCCCTGCCCCGCCTCAACGCCTTAGGCATTAAGGTAGATGCCGTACTCGGTGATTTCGACAGCATGCCAGACCGCACCACCTACATCGCCGCGCAACATCCCATTGAGGTGGTGTACGCACCCGATCAAAATAAAACCGACCTCGAAAAGGGACTCGACTTTTTGCTCGAAAAAGGCCATACCGCTGCCAATATTGTGTGGGCAACGGGTCGCAGGACCGATCATCACTTCGCCAACCTCAGCAATATGGTGAAGTACACTGGGCGCCTCAACCTCAACATGCTCGACGATTACTCGCGCATTTACACCCTGCCTGTCCACTTTCGCAAGTGGTACCCCAAAGGCACCATCCTGTCGCTGCTGCCCATGGGTCGGGTTGATGGCATCCACACCCAAAACCTGTTGTACCCAATGCAGGATGAAAGCCTAGAACTCGGCATCCGCATCGGCACCAGCAACCAAGTTTTAGCGGATGGCTGGGTGGAAATAACCCATACCAATGGCTACCTCTTGCTGATGGAGTGTTACGACGCCTGTTGAAAGCAAAATCCGGCCGGCACATCCCACCTGCAGCCTTAGATCGTACTGCCTTTTCCTTGCTCAAAAAATTGCTCAAGCCATAACAGCAGGACCAACATCCATTCTTCACGACAGCTCTTCCTTCGCCGCTTTTCTCCAACTGAAGCAACTTGTTGTGCACCTCCCGATGACTAAAATACCTGGCCTGTATGATAAAGATATCAATGTAGATGACTACATCCCTATTCAGTACCCCTTAAAACCTACCAACCTCCAATTCATTAAAAATCAGCGGCGCTTTTCGACAAACCAGCACATTGGAAATCAAAGATTGTGATTTCCAATCTGTCAATTCCTCTGACGTCAGCTGAAGCTTAAAATCAGCGGGAGAGTGTCAGACGTGCCGGCGCACTGCTTGCTTCAATACCCAAATTTCAACGCCATGTACTTTGGCTAAGTCACGGCCGGGAATCACACGGCGACCCCTGAGAAGGCAAATTTGCCTCGCAGTTTTAGCTTCGCTTTGAATGCTTGGTAACACTTTGATTATGAAGGCAAATTACGGGATGTTCCTGTTGAAATTTCCGTAACTTCTTTCGAAAACACAACAAAAAAGCCGACCCTTTTAAGGGCCGGCTCTTCCATAAAACGCGCTTGCGTTACTTCAAAACCTCACGGGCAATCACAATTTTCTGTACTTCGGAAGTGCCTTCGTAAATCTGGGTGATTTTAGCATCCCGCATCATACGCTCCACGTGGTATTCCTTTACAAAACCGTAGCCACCATGCACCTGCACGGCCTCGATAGTAATGCGCATGGCAGCACTAGAAGCAAATAATTTGGCTTGTGCGCTGGCCAGGATATAATCTGCGTGCTGGTCTTTTAACCAAGCCGCCTTGAAACATAGCAAACGAGCTGCTTCAATTTCTGTAGCCATATCGGCCAATTTAAATTGAATGGCCTGGTGGTGCATAATTTCAGTACCAAACGCCTTGCGCTCTTTCGAATATTTAACCGAAAGCTCAAAAGCACCGCTGGCAATGCCGAGGGCTTGAGCTGCAATGCCGATGCGCCCGCCGGCTAACACCTTCATGGCAAACTTAAAACCAAAACCATCTTCGCCAATGCGGTTGGCCTTGGGCACTTTTACATTGGTGAACATGATGCTATGCGTATCACTGCCACGAATGCCCATTTTATCTTCTTTTTTACCGATTTGGAATCCTTCCCACTCTTTTTCAACAATAAAGGCATTGATGCCCCGGTGACCCATTTCTACATTTGTTTGCGCTACAACAATGTACGTAGAGGCACTGTTGCCATTCGTAATCCAGTTTTTGGTGCCATTTAATTCGTAATAATCGCCTTTGTCGATGGCCGTGGTTCGCTGCGATGTAGCATCTGAACCGGCTTCGGGCTCCGACAAACAAAACGCGCCGATTTTATGACCCGCCGCCAAATCTGGCAAATATTTACGCTTAAGCTCCTCAGAAGCATAGGTCTCAATACCCCAGCAAACCAAAGAATTGTTTACCGACATACAAACCGATGCAGATGCATCTACTTTCGAAATTTCTTCCATTGCCAGCACGTATGAAATGGTATCCATGCCGCCACCGCCGTATTCCGGACTCACCATCATGCCCATAAAGCCCAATTCACCCATTTTACGGATTTGATCGGTAGGAAATCTTTGTTCGTTGTCGCGCTCAATAACGCCAGGCAATAATTCGGTTTGTGCAAAGTCTCTGGCAGCTTGACGAATCATCAAGTGCTCTTCTGAAAGATTAAATTCCATTTAACATGATTTTTATACATCAACAGCCTGATGTATTGGTGGTTTTAAAAAACGCATAAATATACGGCGAATGCCTGAAAATTCAGCTTAAAAAGCTTAAAACCAATTGGCCACAGCAGCAAATAGCTCTCTGCGAATGTTTCCGTTTACAGAGATCGCTAAAATCATCGATATCACCAGGCCCGTGGTAACATATAATACGTCTTTCCCAATCAAACCCATGGTCTTTTTAAGCTTCACTGGACCGTTGCGAAAACCCGATATCTTCATACCAATTTCACGCCCTGCCAACAAACCTATAAACACCCAAGTGGTACTCATGGGGATGGTATTGAGGTTTTGGAACCACAGTAGAATAAATGCGTAAACCAAATCAATTAAAGTGGCAGACCGCACATCGGTAACATCCGATTTTTCGTTTACGATGCCTTGAATTTTATCGCCTTTGAGGTAGAAAAGCAGTCCTAACCCCGCAAAAATAAAACCGCAGAAAAAGAGCACTTGACTTAAAGAAAGCGAGCGCGGTAAATATACAGCGATGTTGGCAGCATCTTGTGCAATCCATAAATACCACAGAGCGCCGCTGGTAATCCACTGAAAAATCATCCACGCGGGGTGGGCCTTTCCCTTAACAAGCCGTTTAATTGGTCCTGCTAACAAGAACCAAATAACAATCGAAACGGTAAAGGCAATAAAATAACCTGACACACTCTTCTGGAACATGCCCGTGATCGTACTAAGACTTCCCGAAAAGGAGGTAAGCAACATAAAGGTGGTGCTCACCGGGATACGAAGCCGGGTTAAAACGAGCAAAATCACCGGCGCGGCTACCTGTAGATAACTAAAAGACACCGGATCGGCATCTAATCCTTTGCTTCGTAACCGTTGAAAGGACACATCACCGTCGTACAAATGCCAGCTGGTAAATATGGCCGCTATAAAAATAGCACCTATGAAAATCCAAAGCCAATACCATTTTCGGGATTGATTTGAAGCGATAAAAGTACCAATAGTTTGGATGCTGTCATTGGCGATGGCTGAATAACCCGCAAACATAAATCCCAGCCACATGGCAATGTTGGGATAAGGATAAGCAACAGCTGTAACCAAAAGTGCTACGGCGATAAAGAAGAAAAACTTCCGCTCACGACGGGCAAATACAAGGAAATATTTGACATTCTTCGAACCAGCGACACCGGGAGCTACTTTCATCTTGGTTTTACTCATCTGATAATTGGTTGCAAAAATCAACTTAAATCCGGACCGAGCCTGAAATCGAAGGTTATCTTATTGTTAACAATTTCGTAATACATGCTTATGATAGCAACTGCGGTAAAATCATCGTGAATAAAGGTACTTGAATTTCAAACATATAACCATCGTGGGGGCGAACTACGAAAAAGATACCCTGCATGCTGCCAAAATGATGGGTGAGGTTGCAAAAAGACACATAAGCATGCTGCTCGCCAGGCGCCAAAACTGGCTGTTCGCCAACGATGCCTTGTCCTTTTACCTCTCGCTTGCGCACTGGCCCATCCAAAATGAACCAATGTCTACCTAATATCTGAATTTCCTGATTACTGTTGTTGACGATGTTGATGTGATATGCAAACAAATATTCCGCGCTGTGGGGCACAGAATATTGAGGTTGATATTGAATGTCAACGGATACAACGATGTCGTCGGTGGTAGCATAAACCATATGCTACAAAAATGCTAAATTGGTTTGAATTGTTCAAACGCTTGTAGACAATCGTAGCAATAATGCATCGATCTGCAGAGCGTTGGACCGAAAGGGGTTTTTAACGTGGTGTTTTCGCTGTCACAGTAAGGACAAGCGGTATGCGCCAACAAAGCCATGTCAGGTTGATCTTTGTACTTAGGCGGCGGTGCCAGACCAAAGTTTTTGATTACTTCGCGGCCATTTTCGCTGATCATATTGCTATTCCAAGTAACGTCAAAGTTGGTTTCTACGGTCACCTGCTTGTAACCAATGCCTTCGACCGCTTCTTTCACTTGTTTTTCCATCAGTTTGATGGCCGGACAGCCCGAAAAAGTGGGCGTCATCAGTACCTTCACTGCATTTTGGTCATCGATTTGAACATCGGTGATGATGCCCAAGTCGACTACCGACAAAACCGGAATTTCAGGGTCCATCACTTGCGCAATGGCTTCCCAAATGTAATCTTTGGCACTTATAGCGGTTGTTGTCATGGCTTTTTTTTTAACTGCTTGCTATTCAATTTGCTTGCGCTTACCACTCGGCGGCTGGATCCACGCGGAAAACCTCCGTCATCTCATCCAACAAGGGCTGCAAAAATTCGGTGTGGAATCCCTTGCGACCACCCAAAACCGAAGCTGTAGTTGCAGCATCAGGCATTTTGAGACCAGCTTCTAACAAAACCGCCTGCACTTCACCCAACCAAATCTCGCGAATGGCGGCTTCGCCTTTATAAATGCCTTGTTGCACGAGCAAGTTTTCGCCTTCAAAAGACTCAAACATCCCCAAAGCCAAACCAAAATTTTGGTTTACGGCCGACTGCAAACGGGCTTTGCTTTCTTCACTGCCATGACCAAGCTGGTTGATGAAGGTGTTGGCATGAAAAACGTGGTATTTAATCTCGCCTTTCACCTTGCGCGCCAGCTTTGCAACGGGATCAAAGGCTGAAGTAGCTAAATCTTCGAAGCGTATGTGGGCTGCCAAATCAAAAAAGAAGTGGCGAACCAAGCTAAAATCGTATTCGCCAATAGGCAGCTCCACCAAGTGGCAAGATGTAAAATCGGTTTCATTGCGCATAAATGCCAAAGTATCAGGCTCAGCTTCTCCAAGCTGCTCGTGCAAAATGGTGTACAAACCTAATGCATGGCCAATTTTGTCCTGTGCAATGGACGAAAACGCAATGTCTTCTTCCAAAATAGGACCTAAACCGGTCCATTCCGAGTTACGGTGACCGATTATCAGGTGGTCATCGGCTTGAAAAAGCAGCAGTGAACGCACCGCATCCAAGGTTTCTTTATTAAACATGGAGGTTGGCCTTTTTGAATTCAGCAATTTTATCATTCACTTTGTAGCCGGCTGGATCTCGGTACATTTTGTCTGGAGTCGTAGCAAATACGTCGTAATCGTCGTAATCCATGGCCAGCACATCACGGGTATTCACAATCCACATATTTACGGTTTCGCCACGGCGACCGTACTGTTCTTTGGCAAATACCAAGGCCAATTCAGCTGAAGGGGCATGTACAATGCCTACAGAGCTGTGTTTTTCGCCTCGCTTGCGCTGGTGAAATACCTGATACGTTCCCCAATGCTCTTCGGGCTGCAGCACCGCGTCGGGCTGTTTATCAACTGCGTCGAGGGCCAAACGATCCACTCGAGGGTCTAATGATTTAATTTTCATAGCCTTAAGCGAGTGGTGTAACGTAATGTTGATCTACTTTGCGCAAGGCTGCCCGTACCCAAGCACCATTGTCTTCAGCAGCACGGCGTACAGCCAAGCGCTCGGCATTGCATGGCCCGTTGCCTTTAATAACTTCATAAAACTCGTTCCAATCGGGTTCAGTAAACTCCCACATATTGGTTTCCGGGTTCTTTCGGAGGTTTTCATCGGGAATCACAATGCCGACTTCGCGAATTTTAGGCACGTACATATTCAAAAACTGCTGGCGCATGTCGTCGTTCGTTGCCATTTTAACTTTCCAGCGCATGAGGGTTTCGGTGTGTTGACTCATTTTGTCGCTCGGACCAAAAAAGTGCATAATAGGCTGCCACCAACGTGTTAAAGCATCCTGCACCATGGCGCGTTGGATAGGTGTGCCGGTAGCCAAATACACAAAAATGCTATGTCCTTGCTTCAGGTGGAAGCTCTCTTCGTAGCAAATCCGCTCAAGGGCGCGGCAATACGGGCCATATGACCCTTTGCTGTTGGCTACTTGGTTTACAATGGCCGCGGCATCAATCAAAAAGCCAATCACGGCCACATCCGCCCAAGTTTTGGAGGGATAGTTAAATACGTTTGAATATTTTGATTTGCCGTTAATCAGGTCATTGATCATGTCTTCACGGCTTTTGCCCAGCGTTTCTGCAGCGCTGTACAGCAGCTGCGCGTGACCCACTTCGTCTTGCACCTTGGCCATCAATGCCAATTTGCGGCGGAAGCCAGGTGCACGGGTAATCCATGCGCCTTCCGGCAAAGCGCCAATGATTTCGGAATGGGCGTGTTGCTCAATCATGCGAACCAGCTGGCGACGGTATTCGGTTGGCATCCAATCGCGGGGCTCAACTTTTTCACCCCGAGCGATGCGGGCTTCAAACTCGGCCAACAATGCCGGATCTTCGGCTACGTTTTCCGTTTTTTTCTTCTGATCGTCGTGGATATATCCTCCTCCGTACATGGTGTGTAAGTTTATTTGTTCGTGATTAAACCGTTTAATACTTGATCGGCCAACAGCTTGGCTATTTCGTGGGGCTGCAAACTGCCACCGGGCCGGTACCAGTCGTACAACCAGTTGAGCGACGATAGCAAAGTAAGTACCGCTAGTTTTTCATTTGGAACGCTGAACTGACCTGCCGCCTTGCCTGCCTGTAAAATCGCGGTGAGGTATTCTTCGTATTCGCGACGCATGCTTTTGAATACACTGAGTTCGGGCTCGCTGAGGTGGCGCCATTCATGCAAAAACACCGCTGAGGCATTTACGTCGTTCGTAACCACTTCTACATGCTTTTCTATGGCCAAACGCAGTTTGATGTGCGCGGGCAGTTGCAAACTATTCACTTGGTCGCGAGCGGTGAAAAAAGCCTCGGCCATGCCAAAGCAAATGCGCTGAAGCAATTCTTCTTTAGAACGCAAATGACTGTACAAAGAAGCGGCTTCAATGCCAATGGCAGCAGCCAAATCGCGCATTGACGTAGCGGCATAACCCTTCTCCTTAAAAAGCAAAGTGGCTTTTGCAGCTATCTGTGTTTTGCGCTCGGTAATAAATTCGGCCATGGCTAACTAACAGTCGTTAGGCAAAGATAGTTTTTAGCATCGAATAAAAAAACTTACTGTTCTACCGCTTCCTCCCAAGCCCTACTTTACCCGCTCGCTGCTGCACCTTCCGCTTCTCTGGCGAAAACAACGAAAGTAAAACACTCCGTTTCCTCGCGCCCTTGCAACAGCTATTCAAAGCACCTAAAAACCTTTAAAATGGCCGGGTTGTGTTTTGCACCCTCACCCGTAGCCGCAACGCTACCATTCTATTCGCCTCTGGGTGCGGTTAAAAAAGCCCGTGCCCAACACCAGCAGCCGCTCGGTTAAAAAGCTCGCCTGTGTGTAAGCACAAAAAATTACGCCTTACAATTCATTCTATTTAAATATCTCATCAATAATACGTTCCCCCTTAGTAATTTCGTTCGCCCTAACGATGAGGTCTTTTTACACACTTGCGCTCCTTGCCATTTTGCTTTTGCCAGCCGTTTTTGGTTGCCGGCAAGATCGCTTTACCCCCAATGCCGACATAGCGCTGCGTTTTGAAACTGATAGCGTGCTGTTCGATACCGTTTTTGTTACCGCAGGCTCCATCACCAAGCGTTTTAAGGTGTTTAATCCTACCAATACCAACCTTCAAATCGATGAAGTGTACCTGAGCGGGCGTCGAATCACAGGACAATCGGCCTACCGCATCAATATCAACGGCATCCCATCGAACGATTTAAAAGGCGTTGAACTGCGCGCCAACGACAGTCTGTACGTTTTTGTAGAAGTCACCATTGACCCCACCGCTAACAATACCCCGTTCATAGTAGCGGACTCCGTGATTTTTAGGTCTGGCAGCAAAATAGGCAAGGTGCAGTTGGCGGCTTATGGACAAAATGCAGTGTTTTACAATGGGGAAGTTTTGCCATGCAATACTGTGTGGACCGCCGAAAAGCCGATAGTGATTTATAATTCGATACTAATCGACTCGCTTTGCAACCTGACCATCGAAGCAGGCGCGCGTATTTTCTTCAATAAAAACTCCACCATCTTTACGATTGGCAGTTTGCAGGTGAATGGCACGCCAAACAATCCCGTAATTTTTAGAGGCGACCGCCTAGATCCTTTCTACCGTGACCTTGCAGGAGCTTGGAATGGCATCCACTTTTTACTCGGAAGCACCAACAACCGCATCAGCAATGCCGAAATGCACAACGGCAACATCGCCATTCGGGTTGATTCGCTGCCGGTTAGCGGTACGGCGCCCAACTTGGTGCTCGACAAGGTTTTGATAGACAATTTTGCCGTTGTAGGCTTGCTTGGCTTCACGGCCCACATTGAAGCCACCAATTTGCTCATCAGCAATTGCGGTTTATATAATTTTTTGGGAGATTTAGGCGGCACCTACCACTTTAGACATGCGACTTTTGCCAACATCGGCTCGGGTTTTTCACGCAGTTTTCCGCTATTTGTGGTCAGCAACCGCAACAACAACGGTTTGCCCAATGCCGCCAATCTCATCTTACAAAACAGCATTGTTTACGGCACACGCGAAGTTGAATTTGTGCTCGATACCGCAGGCAGCGGCGGATTTGACGCCCAGCTCAGTCACAGCATTTTGCGCACCAACCGCAGCCAATTGCCAGGTACCGCGCTGCAGTTTGTAAACCCGCGCTTTAAAAGTCCCGACGACAAAAACTTCAGCATCGACACCCTGTCACCTGCTTACCGAGCGGGCCTCAACCTCATTCCTCAGTTTCCCATCCTAGCCAACGATTTATTCGGAAAAACACGTAGCCTCACGCCTACATTGGGCGCTATCGAAAGAATTGAATAATTTCAGCCTTTAATCAACCTTACCTTATGCAAACGAGCGAAGAAAATCTAATCTTGGTCCCTTACGACTTTACCCCACCCTCCGAATGTGCCTTGCAGCACGCCATTGTCATTGCTAAAGCAGCTTCCGACCGCATCATGGTGTTGCATGTATTGAACAGCGAGAGCAAGTCGATGATGAAAAAAGAAAAATTATCGGTTAAAGACCTCAACGACAAACTGCAGATTTTAGTGACCGACATCACCAAAAAATCGGGGGTTACGGCCATCTACGAAATGGAGGAAGGCAGCATTTTTACCACTATTCCTGAATACGTGGCGAGCAGCAAAGCGCGTTTGGTGGTGATGGGCACCAGCGGCAAAGTGGGCATGCAACACATCACTGGGGCACACGTATTGAAGATTGCCGAAAGCAGTAAAGCCCCTGATATCATCGTTCAAACCCGTCCCGTGCGTGCTCACGGCTATAAAACTATCGTTATGCCTGTGGACTCCACCAAGGAAAGCAAGCAAAAAACCACACAGACGGCTGCGCTGGCGCAAATTTTTGGCGCAGAAGTGCACTTATTTGTCGCCACTGAAACAGACGAATTTTTAGCCAAAAGCGTAGCTGCCAACGTGGCTTATGCCGAAAAAATGTTCAAAAACCACAATATCAAACATAAAATTGCTAAAGAAAATCCCAAGGGCAAAAGTTATGTGAAGCAGATTTTAGCTTATGCCGAAAGTGTGGATGCCGATTTGTTGGTAATCATGACCGGCGAAGACCGCGGTTTGCTTGACATCATTACAGGTGGATCTGACGAGGAGAACATTGTAAACAACAAGGCACAGATCCCTGTTTTGTGCGTCGACGCCATGAATGCGCAGTATGGCAGCGTGTTTACTTGGTAAATGGCCAAAGAAATGCCTAATTTTGATCCTGCAAAATCCTGTTTATGATCAGTGAAAAATCAAAAGTAATCGCCGTTGATTTCGACGGTACCGTCGTTGAACACGCCTACCCAGCTATTGGTCCGGAAATGCTGTTTGCCTTGGCTACTTTGAAAAAACTGAACGAACAAGGGCACAAACTACTGCTGTGGACCATCCGAGAAGGGGCTTTACTGCAAGAAGCGGTGGAGTTTTGCCGGGCTGGCGGGGTAGAATTTTACGCTATCAACAAAAATTTTCCTGAGGAGGAGTTCGAGCTTGGGGTAACGAGCCGTAAAGTCAAAGCCGACATCTTTATTGACGACCGCAATGTTGGTGGTTTTAGAGGTTGGGGAGAGATTTATCAGATGTTGCACCCTGAAGACGGTGAGTTTAAGCACCAAGTGATCAACAAAACGGCACACTACAATTATAAAGGCAAGAAGAAAAACAAAAGCTTGTTGCAAAAGCTCTTTGGCAAGTGATACATTACAAAAACTCAGAAGAAATTGAACTGATGCGTGCGGCAGCCCTGGTGGTGAGTCGCACCTTGGGCATAGTGGCCGCCGAAATTAAGCCGGGGGTGACGCCGCTGCAGCTTGATAAATTGGCCGAGACTTACATTCGTGACGAAGGTGCGGAACCGGCCTTTTTGGGCTTGTATGGCTTTCCAAACACCCTGTGTATGTCTAAAAATGAGCAGGTGGTGCACGGCATTCCCGACAACCGCCCGCTGGTAGATGGCGACATCATTAGTGTTGACTGCGGTGCAAAGTTGTACGGCTTTCACGGCGACCATGCTTACACCTTTGCCGTGGGCGAGGTAAGTGCTGAGGTGCGCAAGCTGTTGCAAGTAACGCTCGAATCGCTTTACCTGGGTATTGAGCAGGCTGTTGTTGGCAACCGCATCGGCGACATCAGCCATGCCATCCAACAACACGCCGAAAAAAACGGTTACGGTGTGGTGCGCGAACTGGTAGGGCATGGCTTGGGCCGCAAACTCCACGAAAAACCCGAAGTGCCTAATTACGGCAAACGCGGAAGTGGGCCACGCATCCAAAATGGCCTCGTGATTGCCATCGAGCCCATGATTAATATGGGTGTAAAAGGCATCAAACAAATGGAAGACGGCTGGACAATCATCACGGCAGATAAAAAACCATCGGCTCATTTTGAACACGATGTGGCCATTGTAGACGGGATGCCAGAAATTCTCTCTACATTTAAATACGTAGAAGCAGCATTAGCAAAAACATCAGCATAGCCTATGGGACGCGCATTCGAATACAGAAAAGCCAGAAAATTTGCCCGCTGGGATAAAATGGCACGCATATTTCCGCGGATTGGCAAAGAAATTACCATGGCAACCAAAGCTGGCGGTCCGAATCCCGATACCAACCCCCGCCTGCGGGTGGCCATGCAAAATGCCAAGGGCGCCAATATGCCCAAAGACCGGGTGGAGGCCGCCATCAGACGCGCGACCGACAAGGACGAGAAGGACTACGAAGAAGTAATCTACGAAGGTTACGGTCCGCACGGCGTAGCCATTGTGGTAGAAACCGCCACCAATAATCCTACCCGCACCGTGGCCAATGTGCGCCATTTGTTCAACAAATACGGTGGCTCTTTGGGTACTTCGGGCTCGTTGAGCTTCCTTTTTGAGCGCAAGGGCATTTTCCGAATCAACGGCGAGGGCCTTGACATGGACGAACTTGAACTTGAGCTCATCGACCATGGCGCCGACGATATCCAACAAGAAGAGAACGAAATCATTGTTACTGCCGCTTTCACCGATTTTGGCACCTTGCAAAAGGCCCTCGAAAAAATGAACATCAACGTTATCAGCTCCGAGCTGCAGCGCTTACCCGTAAGTTTTGCCGAGGTCAACGAAGCCCAAGAGGAAGAGGTATTGAAGCTCATTGAGTTTTTTGAAGAAGACGACGACGTGCAGAATGTATTTTACAATTTGCCGTAGCTCAACTAGCTATTAAAAAAGCCGCCTTTCGTTGAGAGGCGGCTTTTTTGTTGGACGGCATTTACCAAATCTTCACCTGCACCGCTTCAGGTGCTACCATGCCTTGCCCGAGGCTGCAGCCCCAAGCCTCCCAAAATTCTGGCATATTGGCCAAAGGGCCACGCACGCGGTGTTCGCCAGGTGAGTGTGAGTCGGTGATAATGCGCTTACGCAACTCCTTTTCGGAGATGTTTTGAGCCCAAACCTGCGCCCAGCCTAAGAAAAAACGCTGCTGCCAGGTATAACCTTCTATTTCCTCGTTGATATCCTGGCCTTCTTTGGCATGGAGGTACGCATAGTAAGCCATGGTAAGGCCGGCCAAATCGGCAATGTTTTCGCCTTGGGTAAGGTTGCCGTTGATGTTTACGCCTTCGAGCACTTCAAAGCCGTTGAATTGAGCTACAATTTTGCCTGTGCGTGCTTCAAACTGCGTGCGGTCTTCGGCGGTCCACCAATTGCTGAGGTTGCCGCTGGCGTCGTACTTGCTGCCTTTGTCGTCGAAACCATGCGAAAACTCATGGCCAATCACCGCGCCGATGCCGCCATAATTTACTGCATCTTCGGCATTGGGATCGTAAAAAGGAGGCTGCAAAATGCCCGCAGGGAACACAATTTCGTTGCGATTAGGCGAATAATAGGCATTTACAGTTTGTGGTGTCATGCCCCATTCGGTTTTATCGACGGGCTGGCCTATTTTGGCGAGCATCTCGGTAAAACCATGGCGGCGAGCGTTCACCACGTTTTCAAACAAGCGGTCGGCACGAATGTCTACCGTGCTGTAATCTTTCCATTTGTCGGGATAGCCAATTTTATATTCGAATGCTGCTAGCTTCACCAATGCTTCCGCCTTGGTGGTTTCGCTCATCCAGTCGAGGGCCTCGATGCGCATTTTGAAGGCATAACGCAAATGCTCGACCATGGCACTTACCTTGGCTTTGGCGGCTTTACTGAAATGCTCTTCCACAAATAGCTGTCCAAGCACCTCCCCCATGCTGCCATTGGTGAGGGTTACGGCACGCTCCCACCTTGGTTTCATTACGTTGGTGCCGCTCAAGGTGGTTTGGTAAAAGCCGAACTGCGCCGTTTCGAAGGTTTTGTTGAGCAGGCCAGCGCTGCTATTTAAAACCGACCATTTGAGGTAGTTTTTTAAATCGCTAACGCTACTTTGTGCGATGAGGGGCTGTAAGGATTTGATGAATTCAACCTGTCCTACCACCAAATCCTCAAATACAGGCACCTCGGCGGCGGTAAAAAAAGCTTGCCAATTCAAATAGCCTAACGTGGAGTCTTTACTGAAATCGGCATAACGGAATTTATTGTAGGTTTTATCGGGATCACGGCGCTCCACCCGCGACATGCTCACTTGTGCCAGTTGCTTTTCGAGTTCGTACACCTTGTTGGCTGCTGCATCGGCATTGGCCACGCCTGCCAACTTAAACAATTGGCTCATATAGACTTTGTATGCCTGCTGAATTTCAAGCGACGGCGCATCTGTTTTGAGGTAATAATCGCGATCAGGTAAGCCTAAACCACCTTGACTGAGGTTAACGATGTTCATTTGGCTGTTTTTGGCGTCCAGACCAACATAAAAGCTGAAAAACCCACCAAAACCTGCTGGGCGCAGTTCACCCATTAATTTCATGAGTCCCTTTTTGTCTTTGAGCGCATCAATTTTTGCCAAATATGGCTGGATGGGTGTTAAAGCACGGCGCTCCAGCGTGGCCGTGTCGCGTGCGGCACGGTAAAAATCACCTACCAATTGCGCAGGGGAACCTTTGGCAACAGGACTGCCACCCTGTGCCAAGCGGTCGAGAATCACCTTGATTTTTTCATCGTTTTGCTTGGCCAGCTTGTTAAAAGAACCCCAACGACTCTCGGTTTCAGGCATCGGATTGGCCTTCATCCAACCACCCGCAGCATATTGGTAGAAATTTTCGCAAGGCGTAGTTGACAAATCGAGGTTGCTGGCTTGAATGCCAGATGTTAACTCTTGTGCTTGAAGTTGGGTGCTGAACAACACCATAATGGCCATATACATCTTTTGCATGCGTAGATTTTTGACCACAATTTAAGCATTTGGCGACATAATTGAATAAAAGGAACCTGTGTCACACCTTATTACAGAAAAAGACTATATTCGTCTTGTAAATACAACAACCATGAACAAAAAAACAACCTGGTTCCTGCTCTTTATAGCGGCGAGTATCACTTTTTCGGCTTGCAAAAAGGAAGATCCTATTGAGCCAGTCCCCCCTGCACCTACAAAAAAAGAATTGCTAACTAAAAAATGGAAAGCAGATCAAGTATTGGTGGATTCCCTAGACGTAACCTTTTTCTTTTCAGGTTTTCGCCTTGACTTCAGAGCCGACAACACCGTTATTGTGACCTCGCCGCCGGAAGCACCCGACACCTCTGTTTGGGCTTTCAATGCTACAGAAACCCAAATCATCCTCGATCCAGGCGTTGATGAGGAAGTGGTGGATATATTGACGCTTACTGCCACCCAGCTCAAATTGCGTATTGCTGATCCGGACGAAGAGATCTTGTTTACCATGAGTCCTGCTACGAATTAAGCAGCAGCTAGCTCACAATGAAGCCATCCCCAAAAAGGATGGCTTTTTTTATATCCCTAGCCTGAAGCGCAGGCCGCCACGGGTGGGTTCAACGCTGTTAAAGGAAACAAAAAAGTCGGTGCCAATAACCCTAAACGGCCCCGACACATTGTAACCCACTTCCAGATGCCGTACCGAGCCTGTGATGAGGGTGCTGGCGAAAAGCGCTTCGTCGAGGCCGTAAAGCCGTACTTTTTCAATGCGTGTTAACGCCAAGCGGCCCATCCGAACGCGTGAAAACAGGCTTACATAAGGCCCTGCGGTACTAAAGCGGTAAAAGGGCAAGTTTCGATAAGACTCGGTTTCATTGCTTTGCAATAGTGATTGGAAGCCACTGAAGTGGGTGTAATCTGTAAAATAAGTTGGTTTACGCAAAAAGCTTCCTACTTCTACGTGGTAAAACAGACTGTTGCCACGGTACAAATTGCGGTTTTGGTTTACACCAATAGAAAAACTCTGAAACCACTCTGGCGTGAAGCCTGAGTTTGCCCTGAAGGTAAAAAATGGTCTGTCACGATTCGAAATGCGCTCTTCGCCATTGATACGTGCAGTTTCGGCCCAAGGGCGCCATTGCATGTCGAATTGCAGGCCTACATAATTGTGTGCTTGAAAGGCGGTGTTTCCCAGTTCTTCATTGATGGGATTATTTGGATTCAAATCACCGGCCTCGTTCCAAAAGGCGAGTCTATTGGTATTGCTCAAAGGTGTTCGCTGTGCATATTCGAGTTGACCGTTTAAACTCAATTTGCTGCTCAAAATCCGAGTGATCCCCAGCTGGGCGAAGGCCTTTTCATACAAAAAGAGGATGTTATCGTTAAACAACACTGTTTGCAGCAAATTAACCGATGCTGGCACTGGGTTGATGGAGTTAAACTGTTGTATGGCGGTGCCACCTGCCAAGCGCAAACTGTATTTTTCTTGATTATAGGTGTACTTGGCATTCAAAAGCGGTCGATTTCGCGCTATAGAATAGCGCGCCCGGAGGTCGAGCTCGGTGCTTTGCATGCGGCTTTTGCGGGTGGTGTAGCGCCAGCGGGAGGTGAGCACAAAGCCTTCCACTGTATTGTACACATCGGCCAGGGGAACTACCCCCTGCCGCAGGCCATCATACCGCAGTTGTTTAGACCAGCCTACCCGGTCGATGTACACCCCAGTTCGGTAGGTATGACCAGTAACTGGGTGGTGCCACCGAAAAACCGGCAATGATTGGAGGCTGTCTTGCTGCTCAGAAATGCCGCGTGCCTCGTAGAGGGAGTCGGCTTGTCGGTACCCCACAATTTCTTGCTCTTCGAGGGGCAGCTGGCGCAGACTTTTCCAAACCGAATCGGGTTGGCGGCGGGCCAACGTGTCTATTTCAAAGCTGTATTCGCGGGCAGGCTCGTCCTCCGCCACCGCTTGCTCCGCCTCCAATCGCTTTTGCAGTCTTTTCACTTCTTTTTTGACCTGCTGATTGCCCGCGGCGCCTTCTTGAAGTTTTTGGGGAAGCGGTTTTTGAAGCAACGCCAATACTCCTTCATCGGGTTCAATGCGATAATTACGCACCGAGGTAATGTAACGCACATCGGCTACTGCACCAAGGTAATTCACTTGCAGCACCACGTCTTGCTTTACTTGCACCCAAAGTTGATTTACCTCTTGAAACTGCTGTTGTAACTGATATCGAATGCCGTTGTCATCCGTAAAACGTACATCGATGCTGTAAATGTTTAAAGTTGGCTCCAGCAAATACAAATCGCCAGCAAGTAAATACGGACCTTTTGTCCGCGGCAGCAGACCAATGCGAATGAGCTTCTTTCCATCTTCCAACTTTTCTCCTCGGTACACAAAGCGGTAATGTTGGAAGGCTTTGGGAGAGAGCGGAGAAATGATTTCCCCTACCACAGGTCGGTAAAAGTTGAAGTTCGCAAAATTAATGGATGGGTTGGTACCAGGAGGGAGATTGGAGCGTATAGAGACTACTTTTTCTTGAAAAACATCCGGTTGTTGAAAACTGATTTGACTCATGGACTCTAGCAAATAGGTGGTGCCCACTTTGATGTTAGACTGATCCATGAGTTTCCGAACCACCCAAGGCGCCTGAGTAACTACAAAACTACCCTTCACATAGCTACTAGCTTTGTAACTAGCCACGCTGCCCAAGTGCAAAGGCGCATTGCGGATGGCCCTGCGCATGATGCCATACGCAGGATCTTCAGAGCGGGCGTTGATTTTTATTTCGTTGAGCTGAAAAACTTGTGGCTCGAGCTTGAAATCATACACACGTCCCGCTTTGCCAACCTCCACTTGGGTTTTAAGGGCGCTGTAGCCGAGGTAATGGATTTGAATTTGATACGTTCCCGCTGGTAAACTGAGTGCATACCTGCCCTTTTCGTTCGAAATACTGCTGTGGTTACCGGGATTGGCTAAGATGGAAGCAAAAGCTAAGGGTGCTCCTTGCGGATTAAGAATTAGGCCGCTGAGCTCTTGTGCAGCGCTCCTTTCGCTGAAAGCAAAAAAAGTAAGAAGAAGTAGGCAGATCCAACGATGCATCAAGCACGAAGATCATGTTTGGCAGCGACTTATGAAATGTTTACTGCCAATTATTCGCTTATGGGTGCAGTAATATTTTATGTGTAACAAAATATTTTTGATCAAATACCAAGGTCAACCATAAAAAGGTATTGCCTTTGTACGGCTTCAAATCAAATTTGACTTCGTTTTCGCCAACTTCCATCTCCTGAAAGCGACCCTTTTCTAACATTGCGCCAGCTGCATTGCTTAGCAAATAATGCACACCAACCTTTTCGGTAAGTTCAAAATTAACGGCTACTTGACTCCTCACGGGATTAGGATGCAGCGTAAAGTCATAGGTCTTACCAGCGGCAGCATTTTCGACTTCTAAACCCGTGCTTTGCGGCACCCGGATCAATTTTACAGCATAAATTTGAGTAGATGCTGAAGTTACGCCAGTGTTATTGGTTGTAAAGGGGTTTAAAACTGGACTTACGATGCCTCCAACAATGTGCCCAAGGAGCGTCGTGTCGGTGTTCATGGCAGCCATTTTAACCACATTATTCGGATAATGAAGAATATTTGTATTGGGTACAAATTCAGCACCAGCTCCCACTAACACAGGCATTTGCTCTGGTTGCTTATATTCGGTAAGCGTGCCGTTAGCATCACGGGTAACCCGGCTAATGGTTTTTACAAAAGGAACGTTGTTGTCTTGCACCAATTGATTTCCGTCGTAATAATATTGACTTAGGCCACCAAAAAACAGACTATGCATGTAGTTGTTCGCGCTATCGTAAAGGGCAGCGACAGCACTGTGGTAATGACTTAGTTTTTGTTCAAAACCAGTTTGCGGGTAAATATTAGCTGCTTTTATATCTACCGGGTATAAATAAGGCAAGTCAACAGTGTACTGAAAAACACCTGAAGAAATGGTATAGCCAGCCTCGCCATCCGGAAAAATTTGCGGAACCAAGTTATAATCGCGGCGGTGCAAATGAATGGGGTCGGTTTGCGCTTGATAGTTGAGCAGATTTAAGGGTGCCGCTGGGTTGGATAATTCAAATTTGCGGACTTGATTGGTATATTGTTGCACGAAGCCCGGGCCGCTATTTGGTCCCATGGGATTGTAACGTCCCACGAACTTTTGTCCTCCCACCAAATAATACGTATTCCCTATTTTACCCATATATCCACCAGTAACGGCAAAAGCTGTGTCTTGGAGCTGTTCAAATGCCCCAGCAATTGGCTGATTGAGCAAAATGGCTTGTAAAAGTTCGGGTAAATCAATGCGCAGCAAGTACGGATAAGTGGTGTATTGATTTGCGGCTGCAGAAAAGCCATAGCCCCCTGTTATCAATAAGTGATTGCCCTCTTGGTAAAAGTTGTAATTGGTAGCGCTTAACTGCTCTTGCATAGCCGTTGGAAGGGAGACCAACGACACCTCCAAAGCGGTATCGGCCAAACCAGCTACCACATACATGCGGTTGTTTGCTTGTGCTGTCGGAAAAGTGTTAAAGGGCTGCCGTGCATGAATACCATCTTTGCGACCTCCAAAAAACAGCCAATAACCATCCGTTTGTCCGAAAGCAAAAGAGTGTAAACCCGGTAAACCTGTAATTTGGCGCGGCTCCAGATCAATGGTGTATGGAAAAACCGCTTGTGACTGCGCGGATACGGATAATAACACAAAAATAAACGCAAAATAGAAATGCTTCATACCACCGATTTTGTTCGAAACTAACACTTTCAATTAAGCACCATTGTAACCTGCGTTACAGATGATTAATTAAATATCGGCATTTGGTTGCAGAATTGCTGCACTTGCAATGATTTTCGAAGACCTTATTCGGCCCTAGTTTAAGGTTTCCGCCAATATAGTCCTACCCAAACTTATAACCTGCCCCGAAAACCTGACTGAGCAACGTTTATGGGGCGTCGAGCACCTTAGCCTTGTATTTGGGCTTGAGCATAACGACTTTATGGGCAGCGAGGTACGTCAGCATAACGTCGTGCAAAGTAAAGGGGATGTTTTTGGTTTCCAGTACCTGGCTATTGCGACACAGCACATCATCCGAATCACCATTCCGCTTACAAGCTCAAACCGTGTAGAATTTTTGTAGAACGAGGAGTTTGGAATGCTTCGTTTTATTCAAGGAAACAAGATTGGCAGTTAAAAAAATACCGCCACATCCTAAAAACTGGTTGTGGCGGCATACAAGAGCCTTGCTACCTACAGCATGGTGGTCGGACAAACATAATCCGTTATCCTAAACTTCTCCGAAGCTTTGATGGCACTGAAGCCCCCGGCCACGTTGATGAGGTTATCAAAGCCGCGTGCCCTGAGGATAGAAGCGAAAATCATCGAACGGTAACCACCAGCACAATGCACGTAGTATGTTTTATTCTTGTCGATGCTCGCCATGCTTTCGTTGATATGGTCGAGAGGCGTATTTTCAGCATTCACGATGTGTTCGCTAAAGTACTCACTCTTTTTACGTACGTCGAGGACGTTGATAGTAGGGTCGGCAACTTCAGCTGTAGCAAATTCATCCGCACTAACACTCTGAATTTTTTCTACTTCCATGCCAGCTGCTTTCCATGCTTCAAATCCACCTTCAAGGTAGCCGATGGCATAATCGTATCCAACGCGTGCCAAACGAGTAACCACTTCTTCTTCACGATTAGCATCTGCTACAATCAAAATCTGTTGCTTGATGTCTGGAATTAAAGTACCTACCCAGGGGGCAAACCCCCCATCAATACCAATGCTAACGCTCTTAGGAATGAAACCCTTGGTAAACACTTCCGGCTTGCGGGTGTCGAGTATCAGGGCACCTGTTTCGGTGGCGGCAGCTTCGAAGGCGGCTGGCGACAAAGCACGGGTACCGCGCTCCATCACATCATCGATGCTGTCGTAGCCCTGCTTGTTCATCATTACGTTTAATGGGAAATAACTTGGGGGCGGCATCAGACCTGTAGTTACTTCGACAATGAAGTCTTCGATTGACATATCTGCCTGCAGCGCATAATTCACTTCTTTTTGGTGCCCGAGGGTATCGAAAGTCTCTTTGCTCATGTTTTTGCCACAAGCCGAGCCAGCACCGTGTGCCGGGTAAACGATTACATCGTCAGACAAAGGCATAATTTTATTACGGAGGGAGTGGAAAAGGTAACGGGCCAAATCCGCTTGGGTAAGATCCGACTTTACGGCGAGGTCTGGACGGCCCACGTCACCAATAAACAAAGTATCGCCGGTAAAAATGGCATGGTCTTTACCTTGAGGATCCCGCAGCAAATAGGTGGTGCTTTCCATGGTGTGACCTGGTGTATGCAAAGCGATGATTTTTAAGTCACCAACCGAAAATACTTCTCCGTCTGTTGCGATATGTGCGTCAAAATGAGGTTTCGCATTTGGCCCAAATACGATGGCGGCGCCAGAAGCTTTGGCCAAATCAAGGTGCCCCGACACAAAGTCAGCGTGAAAGTGGGTTTCGAATACGTATTTGATTTTTGCGCCGCTTTTAGCAGCACGTTCCTGATAGGCCGTTATTTCACGGAGTGGGTCAATGACAACAGCTTCGCCATTCGACTCAATGTAATAGGCGCCTTGTGCCAGACAGCCCGTGTAAATTTGTTCAAGAATCATATGTTTCGTTTTACTTATTCCTTAATAACGAAACAAAAGTAATGCGTGCAAGGGTTCCAAATTCGTAACCTTAGTTACATGCTCAAAAAAAAATGAGGCTCTATTGAAAAAGCACCTGGACTATCCTTGGCTTTTTTCTTCAGCTGCCAAAAACACCTCTGCTGCTTGCTGCTCGGCTTGCTTTTTATTCACATCCGTGCCCTTTGCTACCACCGCATCATCCACCAATAAATGCACCACAAACTGCTTGTGCCGGCCTTGCTGCAGCGTGTCGGCTACTTCAAAGGCAATTCGCTTGTTATTGCGGTGACTCCATTCTACCAGGCGACTCTTAAAATTCGACTCGATATTCACCAACTCTTCAAAATCCACAAACACCTTCATAATTCGATTTTGCACAAATTTGAGTGTTTTGGGATAGCCGTGATCTAGAAAAAATGCGCCGATGAAAGCCTCAAATACATCGGCGTTCATGTTTTTACTAGGCCGTTGGTTGCGCTGGTAGCCTGAAATATCTTTCAGTAATTGGTCGAGCCCCAATTTACGAGACATGCTGTCTAAAAAGGCGGCATTCACGATTTTTGACCTCATTTCAGTCAAAAAACCCTCATCGCGAAACGGAAATTTTTTGAAAAGTAATTCGGCCACAATCAAATCAAGCACCGCATCGCCCAAGAATTCAAGGCGCTCGTTGTTCTTTTTGTAACCAATTTCATTTTCAACTCGCGCACTCGAATGGGTAAACGCAAGCTTGTACAAGCTCATGTTGCGAGGTCTGAGACCAGAAATATTGTAAATAGCCTTGTAAAGCGGATCTTTTCCCCCCAGCAGCGTTTCTTGAAATTTGCCAATCAAGTTTGCCACGCCCTACTTATCGTAGGCTCGGAAAATCACAGAAGTATTGTGACCACCGAAACCGAAGGTGTTACTCAATGCTGCTCTGATTTTACGCGGCTGCGCCTTGTTAAAGGTGAGGTTGATCCGAGGGTCAAACAAGGGGTCGTCTGTAAAATGGTTAATCGTTGGTGGCACCAAACTATGTTGAATTGCCATGATGGTAGCCACCGCCTCTGCTGCTCCTGCGGCTCCGAGCAAATGGCCAGTCATAGACTTCGTTGAACTGATGTTCATTTGGTAGGCATAATCACCGAAAACAGACTGAATGGCTTTGATTTCACTGATATCGCCGAGTGGTGTTGAGGTTCCGTGCACATTCACGTAGTCAATGTCTTCTAGTCTCATCCCAGCGTCTGCCAAAGCAGCGTGCATCACATTGGTGGCGCCCAATCCTTCTGGATGTGGAGCCGTGATGTGGTACGCATCGGCCGACATGCCGCCACCCGCTACTTCTGCATAAATTTTAGCGCCTCGCGCCAAAGCATGCTCTAAGTCTTCTAAAATAAGTGCCGCTCCTCCTTCGCCGAGCAAAAATCCATCTCGGTCTACGTCGAACGGACGAGAAGCTGTTTTTGGGTCATCGTTACGCTCCGACAAGGCTTTCATCGCATTAAATCCACCAACACCAGCTTCATTGATGGCCGCTTCTGATCCTCCAGTGATGAAGATATCGGCCTTACCCAAACGAATGTAGTTGAAAGCATCAATGATGGCGTTGTTAGAACTGGCGCAAGCGGATACCGTGGCGAAATTCGGGCCACGGAATCCATACTTGATGGATATATAACCGGCCGCAATGTCCCCAATCATCTTCGGAATGAAGAATGGATTAAAACGTGGCGTGCCATCTCCTTTAATAAAACCAGCAACTTCCTCGAAGAACGTCAGAATGCCACCAATGCCAGATCCCCAAATAACCCCAGCACGGTCTGTGTTGATTTTCTCGAGATTCAAACCTGAATCTAAGAAAGCCTCCTCGGCCGTCACCAAAGCATAATGCGTGTACGGATCCATCTTGCGTGCCTCTTTCCGATCCATGTGCTGCAATATGTCGAAGTTCTTCAACTCCGCAGCAAAACGGGTTCTGAATTTAGTAGCATCAAAACGAGTGATGTGATCAGCTCCGCTTACTCCATTGGATAAGGCATGCCAGTATTCACCAACATTGTTACCAATAGGGGTAAGGGCACCTAACCCCGTAACGACTACTCTTCGTAGTTGCATGCGTTTTTTTAAAATGAATGGGCTTACTGGGCGTTTGCTTCCAGGTAAGTAACAGCTTGTCCTACCGTCTGAATGTTTTCAGCCTGATCGTCTGGAATAGAGATGTTAAACTCTTTTTCGAACTCCATGATCAATTCTACGGTATCGAGTGAATCGGCGCCTAGATCATTGGTAAAGCTCGCTTCGGTGGTAACTTCGCTTTCGTCTACACCAAGCTTATCAACGATAATGGCGCGAACTTTCTTAGCTATTTCTGACATTTTGTATTGGTTTGAATGATAATTTCCGTGCAATATTAGTGTATTCTCAAAAAAAAGCAATGCAGATAGTTTAAAAAAGCTGAATTCCTTTAGAAGTTCAGCTATCTATCCCCTAAAGGTGCCTACTTATTGAACGTAAAATACAAAAAATCCAATTCAATTAGCTGTTCGACTAAAAAAACGTGTTGCCTTCTTTTCAATTAATCAGACCTCTTGCAAGCAAAACCATTTAAATGTGTATTTTTGCAATAACCACCTCAAAATTGGCAAAAAAGTTACTTCAGGCAGAACTGGAGCTAGAACAGTCGGTTCTTGGCATCAGTACCGTACTCAAACCTTGGCAAGTAGCCTGGCAAATGAATCAGTCGCTCGGCTTTGCTCTAAAGCGAGCCGAGGATTTATCACTGCTACTCGGGCGCGCAAAAACGCTGAGTTACTTTCAAAAATTTAAATTTGAATTGCCAGAATTAGAAAGCGTTCTATATTTGGTGGCGAATGCCGGCAGTGCTGGCAAATTAGTTCCTGAATATGGCAACACCTTTGATTACTTCCTCTTATTCGATGAAATCGACGGTTTGCTCAGTGAGCGCCAACTGCTAAAAGGACTTAAAAGCATTCGTGATTTTACGGTGGTAGTACCAATTAAAGTGGATGACAAACTGCGGTCAAAACAACATTTAGTATTTTAAAATGTATTCAAACGACAAAAAAACCAAAATTGTGGCCACCGTTGGCCCAGCTTGTAGTGACAAAGACGTACTCAAACGCATGGTGAAAGCAGGCGTAAACGTGTTTCGACTCAACTTTTCTCATGCTGTTTACCCTATTTTAAGCGAGGTAATCGTAAGCATTCGCGAAATCAACGAAGAAATGAGCACGAATGTAGCGATACTCGGCGACTTACAAGGTCCGAAAATCCGCATCGGCGAAGTTCAGAACAATGGAATAACACTTAAAACTGGCGACCGTTTGAAGTTAATTACCGAGAAATGTATCGGTAATAAGGACCGCATTTATCTCAATTATCTTGAGTTTCCTTTGGACGTAGAAGAGGGCGATCAAGTATTGCTCGACGATGGTAAAATAAAGTTCGAGGTCATCAGCACCAACCGACTTGATGAAGTAGAAGTGATTGTTATTCACGGCGGGCTCCTCTCCTCCAAAAAAGGCGTAAACCTACCCAATACCAAAGTTTCGTTGCCTTCGCTCACAGAAAAAGACTTAGGTGACTTGGAATTTATTCTCGACCACGACCTCGATTGGGTCGCACTTTCCTTTGTACGTGAAGCCAGGGACATTGTTGAGCTGCGCGAGCGCATAGTCGCCCGCGGCAAAAACATCCACATTATCGCCAAAATCGAAAAGCCGCAGGCCATCGACAACATCGACAGCATCATTGCCGAAACCGACGGCATCATGGTGGCACGTGGTGATTTGGGCGTAGAATATCCTATTGAAAAGCTGCCCACCATCCAAAAACTATTGGTGCAAAAGTGTTTAAAAGAGAGCAAGCCTGTAATCATCGCAACCCAAATGATGGAAAGCATGATCACCAGCTTCATGCCCACCCGCGCTGAAGCCAACGACGTGGCCAACGCCGTGTTCGATGGTGCCGATGCCCTAATGCTTAGTGGCGAAACCTCCGTTGGCCAGCATCCTGTGCAGGTGATTGAATACATGGTGCGTATCATTAAAAACGTGGAAGAAGAAGCACAACACATTTACCACCGCGACAACGAGACCCCGCAAGAGTCGGACGATTTTATCAGCGATTCTCTGTGCTACATTGCTACCCGCGCAGCCAAATATATCAGCGCCAATGCCATCATCGGCATGACCAAATCGGGTTACACGGCGTACCAAATTGCGAGTTACCGGCCCAAAGCTCCTGTTTTCATTTTTACCCCCGATAAAGCGCTGCTCACGCGCATCAGTTTACTGTGGGGCGTTCGTGCCTTTTATTATGACAAGCTCACTACCACGGACGAAACCATTTCTGACGTATTAAAAATGCTGAAAGAGAAAAAACTAGTTGAGAAAGACGACGTGGTCGTAAACACAGGCGTAATGCCCATAAAGAGTAAAAACCGCGCGAACTTCATGAAGTTTTCCGTTGTAGAATAAGCGCAGAGAAAGTAAAGCGGGAAGATAGAGGGGTAGCGTAATTAGATAAATGGAGGCCTGTTGTTAACGCGACAGGCCTTTTATTTTGGCGATTGTGGGCCTTAAATCCGTATTGCTAGGATGTAGTAACGTATGAATGCCCGCAGCTTGAGCACCGAGTAGGTGCCCTGGCGAGTCGTCGATAAAAATCGTCTCCGCGGCCACAAAACCTTGCTCTTGGAGTACATGGGCGAAGGCCGCGCGATTTGGTTTGCGCTCGCCAATGCGTTGCGAGTAATAAACCTGATCGAAAAAACCGTCTAAGCGTGCTCCGGCGTGCTTTTTTGCAAAATCATGCTCAAGCGCATCCACGTGTAAATCGTTGGTATTGCTCAACAGCACGATGTTAAACTCGCTGCGCATAGGCTCGAGCAGCATTAATTGCGCTGGCTGCACTTCCCCAAGGATGGCATTCCAGGCGGCGGCATAAAAATCGAGCGACAAACCTGCGTTTAACTCTTGCTGCAGCTCTTCTAAAAAATCGTTGGTACTTAGTCCCCCTACTTCGTACCGATCAAAAAAACCTTGCTGTTGAAGTCCTTGGAGGCTTTCTAAAGCTGTTGACCCCAGTCTTTCTGCAATTTTATCAGGAAACCTGTGCATGTACACATCAATAAACAATCCTCCTAAATCGAAAATGATGTTTTTAACTTTTACCATGGCCAATACACTGCACCGCAAATCACGGAAAAACCGCGAACTTCGATCAAAATTATTTAATGGAAATCCTAATTCTTTTCGGACTTATATTGCTCAATGGCTTCTTTTCGATGTCGGAAATAGCCTTGGTATCGGCACGGAAGGCCCGACTCAAATCTGCCGCTAGCGCTGGAAGTTCAAAAGCAGCGGTAGCTTTGACGCTTGCCAAATCCCCAAACACTTTTTTGTCAACTGTACAAATCGGCATCACCATCATCGGCATCATCACTGGTATTTACAGCGGTGAAAACTTAACCAACGACTTCGAGCCCTATGTAGCACAAATCGCCTTTCTTCAGCCCTACAGTCAGCAAATTGCTATTAGCGTGGTGGTTGTAATTGTCACTTTCTTCTCGCTGGTATTCGGGGAGCTCGTGCCAAAACGATTGGGGATGAGCCAGCCTGAAGCCATCGCAACAGCCATAGCCAAGCCCATGTATGTGATTTCGGTGATTTGCAAGCCCTTTATTTGGTTGTTGACCTTATCAACCGAGATGCTCTTGCGCGTATTTGGTAGCAAGATGCCCTCACAGCAGCACATGACAGAAGAGGAGATTAAATCCATTATCCAAGAGAGCGTACTCACTGGTGAGGTGCAGGAAATTGAGCAAGACATCGTAGAACGGGCTTTTGGCTTGGGCGATTTACGAGTGAGCTCCCTCATGACCCACCGCAGCGACCTCGTTAGCATCGATTTGGCGGAAGAAATAACCAGCATCAAAGCTGAAACTACCCGCGAGTTACACAGCTTTTACCCTGTAATCACAGGCGAAACCGAACAAATTGAAGGAGTAATTGCGCTTAAAGACCTGTTTTTGCTCAACAGCAACTGGGAAATTGACCAGCTGCGCAGCCTACTCCGCAAACCACACTACTTCCCCGAAAATCTGACGGTTTACAGGGCTCTAGACCTGTTTAGAAGAGATAAAATACATTACGCCTTGGTGATTGATGAGTATGGCGCTCTGCAAGGCATGGTCACCATAAATGACATCCTAGAAGCCCTGGTAGGCGATATAAGCGAAGACGATGCCGACGAATACGAAATTGTAAAAACGGCCAACAATGAATGGCTGGTAGACGGGCAGTACCCGTTTTTCGAGTTCCTCAACTACTTTGAAGTGGATGGGCCCATTGAAAAAGAATTGGCTTTTAATACGGTGGGGGGACTAATGCTTGAAACCCTTGAGCGCTTTCCAGAAACTGGCGAAGTGGTCCACTGGCATTTTTTACGGTTAGAAGTGGCCGAAATGTCGACCATACGCATCGAAAAAATCAAAGTAAGCAAGGTTCGCCAACCCGTGCAATGAACTGGGTTAAAACCTCAACACCCGTAAATAACCAACATCGCCACTAAAAATTCTGCTTAGCATTCTAAAGAGCAAAGCGAGCTCAGTCCCGAAGACACCGGTTTAAGCGGTATCCACTTTTTTGTGAAGACAAGGTATTAATGAAGGCTCAGAATGCTGAAACCCACGGGCCCGAAGTATGTCTGTAGTACTTTTTAATAGGCCATACTCCCTCAAAACTCAACCAGTAATTAAATTGAGAAAGCCGAATTACTGAAAACAAAAGGACCGCACTTCCGTGCGGCCATCGACTAGGTGGGCCCTGCCGGGCTTCCCGCCGTGCGGGATAAACTTCTCGCCCACCAGCTTTCGTGCAGCAAACTACTAAAAACAAAATTGCCGCACTTCTGTGCGGCCATCGACTATGTGGGCCCTGCTGGGCTTCCCGCCGTGCGGGATAAACTTCTCGCCCACCAGCTTACGTGCAGCACAACTACTAAAAACAA
>Ga0209702_10000321_pt1:62500-98241 | contig 98241 bp, 81 predicted proteins | sample FRY01_FD_187210 | JGI IMG/M metagenome (GOLD analysis project Ga0209702, IMG submission 187210) | Freshwater microbial communities from Lake Fryxell liftoff mats and glacier meltwater in Antarctica - FRY-01 (SPAdes) (version 2) | ecosystem: Environmental > Aquatic > Freshwater > Ice... | reverse complement strand
AGCTGCTATGCCTGAGATAAACAATGAAACAAACCTCCCAGTTCTAAAAGTGCTACCAGAAATGCCTGAAGATGAGTTTCAAGCTCTGTTGTATAACGATAAAACTTTATGTGAAAAAGTAAAGAAGACTACGACCACCGTGGTTAAGGAGCCAAAAAAGAAGCACTTCACCACCTGCATTTAAGATCACCTCATTAGTACGAAACCAGCCCATTTATAAGGATCGTGTGGATATTTATTCCGCATGATCTTTTGAGCTTTGTGATATGAGTCTGGAATAGAAGTTCCATTCAGGTAGTTGGTGTAGAACTCGGTCATGAACTCAGATGTTTCTTGATCTGGAACTTTCCAAAGGCTCATCATCACATACTCGGCTCCTGCTGCTTTGAACCCTCGCTGTAATCCGAACACGCCTTCACTACCATGTGTTTCTCCAAGTCCGGTCTCACAAGCACTTAATACTACCAATTGAGTGTTCAATAACGAAATGTAGCTGGCCTCGTTAGCCGAAAGTATACCGTCCTCCATTGTCTCCGGTATTTCATCTCCATTCCATGTTCGGTTGGAACCCGCGAACAATAATCCTGCTCTTTCCAATGCATTCTCCGAATAACGGTGGGCCTTTTCTCTATCTCCCATCATCTGATGCATACGATTTTCGTTCCTGTCCTTCTCAGGGTCAGGGAAGAAGAACCCGTGTGTGGCAACATGAAGAACGGTAGGTGAGTTCTTTCCTCCCAACGATTTCATTCGTTCTTCGGTAGCCTCTGTACTTGAATACTTCTTCACCTTGACACCTGCATTAGCCGCAAGCGTGGCGATGCTTTCCGTCTCGGTAAGTGTTCCTGGCAAATAAGACCATGAAGTGTTGCCTCTATCAAGGTCGGCAGGTAGTGCTCTTGACACGAATATTTCGGACTGCTGTTCTAATTCAGAATCGACCTTAGCTGTTTCTTTCCACTCGTATTCTATACCTCCGAATAGGGCTATCTCCTTCGGTTTGGTCTGCGATTCATCAGTATCCAAAAGTTTGGCAGTGGTGCTCAATCGTGTCAACGTATATCGGTCAGAAAGCAGCGTGCCTTTATCATCATACGGGATGGCAGCAAGGGCAATACGGTGCATTAAACCTGAAGGTGCAAAGTAGATATTGTCTCCTTCATTGAGAAGGCTGTCCAAAGGTTCCCAAAGCAGTTCATATAGCCGCTTTGCATAACTGATTTTGTCGTTCTCTCCAACCGCAATAGCTCCTCTGTAGAGGTTGGCGATCATATCTCTGTCAGAACCACCATCACGATGAAAAAGACTATCCAATTGCTTCTCCTCGCAGAGTTTGACCATGATGGGATATTCGTAGTCTTTTCGGAGAACGAGGGCAACGTACATGATGCTGTCTGTCCATGAACCTGATGGATTAATATATTTGAAAGACGAGAACTCTATGGCGACCTCATTGGGTTTGAGCGCATTCTGCACGTCATGACACGTGTTTTGCTTCTGTGATTCCCTAAAGGATTCTGACCGTACGCTCAACTCTTTTTCTAACTTTTCAATTTCCTGAGCCAACTTGCTCTCTTCGCTTTGTGCGTCAATTACTTCTCGCACAACCGTTACTTGTCTGGTTTTTGTATCAGTTCCTAACACGATAAGAACAACCTGAGTGCCTTGCTTCCCTTTAATGCGATCAATAATTTCTTCTATGGCCAAATTCACCCCAGCCACCTGTTCTTTGTCTATCTCAAGTATTTGGTCTCCAGCTTTTAAGCCAGCTTTTTCGGCTGGCCCATTCGGCATAGAGCTGGTTATCATAAGCGTATCTCCCAACATTTTGATGTGAACACCAATCCCGACAAATTTACTGTGTGTCAATTTTTTTTCAAGCGGATTCTTCGCATGCATTTGTTGTGCTATAACCAAACGCTGGAACAGTTCCAAGGAAACCGAATCCCCAACATCCTCAATGATTCTACGCATATCAATTCCAGAGCTGAGCACCATGCCTTTAAGACCTAATTCCAAGTTATAACCCTCAGAGCCGATGGAAGGTGTTGTAAAGTGATACTGGTATTGGAAATTCTTGAACCGTTCGAAATTAAAATCTTGCAAGGCTAAGAGCTGCATCTTCTCTTTGTTGGACATGAATGCGAACCCTTTAGTTAAAGAAGACAGCGTACGGTCTTGAGACTTTAGTGCAAATGGCGCTGCCTTCTGATAATCCTCCATCCTCATATACAAGGCCGCAAGATTATTGAGCCCTAATGCATAATTGAGATGGTCCTCGCCAAGAGTGTTTTTCTTAATTACCAAGGCCTCGGAATAATAAGCCTCCGCCTTCTGATAGTCTCCCATCTTCATATACAATAGTCCAAGGTTGGTGAGTGTAATGGCATAATCAGGATGTTGCTCTCCAAGAGTGTTTTTATCGATCTCCAAAGCCTCGGAAAAATAGGCCTCCGCCTTCTGATAGTTTCCCATATCTGAATACAATTGTCCAAGGTTATTGAGTGCGGTTGCATAATCAGGATGCTCATCTCCAAGAGTACTCTTCCAGATTTTCAAGGCATCGGAAAAATATGCCTCCGCCTTCTGATAGCCTCCCATATCTGAATACAATAGCCCAAGGTTATTGAGTGAGGTTGCATAATCAGGATGCTCCTCTCCAAGAGTATTCTTCCAAATCTCCAAGGCCTCAGAATAATAGGCCTCCCCCTTCTGATAATCTCCCATCCTCATATACAAGCCCGCAAGGTTGTGGAGCGATCCTGCATAATCAGGATGCTGCTCGCCAAGAGTGTTTTTCCGGATCTCCAAGGCATCGAAATAATAGGCCTCCGCCTTCTGATAGTCTCCCATCTTCATATACAATAGTCCAAGGTTGTTGAGTGATGTTGCATATAGAGGATGTTGCTCGCCAAGAGTGTTTTTCCGGATCTCCAAGGCCTCAGAATAATAGGCCTCTGTCTTCTGATAGTCCCCCATGTTTGAATACAAAGCCCCAAGGTTGTTGAGTGAGGTTGCGTATTTAGGATGTTGCTCGCCAAGAGTGTTTTTCCGAATCTCCAAGGCCTCAGAAAAATAGGCCTCCGCCTTCTGATAGTCTCCCATATCTGAATACAATTGCCCAAGGTTGTTGAGTGCGGTTGCATATTTAGGATGCTCATCTCCAAGTGTGTTTTTCTGGATTACCAAGTCCTCAGAATAATAGGCCTCCGCCTTCTGATAATCTCCCATATCTGAATACAAACTCCCAAGGTTATTGAGTGATGTTGCATAATCAGGATGCTGCTCGCCAAGGACGTTTTTTCGAATTACTAAGGCCTCAGATAAATAGGCCTCCGCCTTCTGATAGTCTCCCATGTCTGAATACAAACTCCCAAGGTTATTGAGTGATGTTGCATAATCAGGATGCTGCTCGCCAAGGACGTTTTTTCGAATTACTAAGGCCTCAGATAAATAGGCCTCCGCCTTCTGATAGTCTCCCATGTCTGAATACAATTGCCCAAGGTTATTGAGCCCAAGCGCATAATCGACATGGTCCACTCCAAGAGTTTTTTTTCGAATCTCCAAGGCCTCAGAAAGATAGGCCTCCGCCTTCTGATAGTCCCCCATGTTTGAATACAAAGCCCCAAGGTTGTTGAGTGAGTTTGCATAATCGGGATGCTCATCTCCAAGTGTGTTTTTCCGAATCTCCAAGGCATCGGAATAATAGGCCTCCGCCTTCTGATAGTCCCCCATGTTTGAATACAAAGCCCCAAGGTTATTGAGTGATGTTGCATAATCAGGATGCTGCTCGCCAAGGACGTTTTTTCGAATTACTAAGGCCTCAGATAAATAGGCCTCCGCCTTCTGATAGTTTCCCATATCTGAATACAATTGCCCAAGGTTATTGAGTGATGTTGCATAATCAGGATGCTGCTCTCCAAGAGTGTTTTTCTGGATTACCAAGGCCTCATAAAAATTGGTCTTCGCCTTTTGATAGTCCCCCAAACAATAATACACAAGCCCAATATTGTTGAGCGTGGTTGCATAATCAGGATGCTGCTCGCCAAGGGGGTTTTTCAAAATCTCCAAGGCCTCAGAATAATAAGCCTCTGCCTTCTGATAGTCTCCCATATCTGAATACAATTGCCCAAGCCCGATGACGGTCGAAGAATAATCATAATCAGGATAGTCAGGACCCACAAGGTTTTTCTTTATGTCAAGAGATTGTAAATAATACTCTTCAGCTTCTTGAAAGCGGTTTAGTTCTGAATTTACGTACCCAAGATTATTTAAAACGACATCCACATTTTGTGACTGCTCACCAAAAGTTGCGACTGCAAGATTCAATGCTTCCCCATAAAGTCCCAAGCTGAGTTGAAGACTATCAAACTTCAGATGGGTTTCAGCGACAAACATAAGTGTCTGATAATATTCTTGTTTATCGATATCCGTTTGATTCAATCGGCCCAATATTCTCCGCAGGTCAGCCAGCATATCAGCACCGTTTTGACTCAAATAATTAAATGCGTCTGTGTGTCCTGCTCCCCTCGCTCGTTGAATAGCAGTCCAACCAGTTGGTTCGTCTGTAAATGGGTTGAATTCTTCTTCAGCAACAGCAAGCCCTAATTCTTCGTGCAAATATTTGAGCATTTCAACATCCCCGTTAGCGGCTGCTACACCAACAAGGTTGACGTATAAACCTTCAGCTGCATTGGTTGGAACAATTATTCCTTGGTTGAGAATACTTGCTTTCTGCTCTACCAAGAATTTAGCTATTTCTATGTTTTGATGATATACTGCCCACATCAATGCTGTTGCAGCTAAAGTGTCGTAAGCATTAACATCAGCACCTTTCCCTAGTGCCTTCTTAACAGAAGAAAAATCATTTGCTTTTACAGAATTCAGCAGTTGGTCATCCAGGCTTTGTCCAGAAGAATTTGAACAGAGAAATATGGAAACTGCCAAAATGAGGCATCTACAAAAAGTGAGGGTTACTTTTCGGGTTACTGACTTCAATTTGTTATCTATGAACTGCATTCAAAATTTTACTTTTATAAAATCACTCGGCTGTTAACATTATCTTACTTGAAGATGAAAAAACTAAAGGTATTCCATATCGCAATAGTAATGTTGATTGTTCCACTGAGTGCAGCCGCGCAAGGATTGGTTTTCAATGATTCAATAAAAAGCCAGTTCTTCAACAATTACGACAAAGCCGAGGTTTCTAGAGCTCCATTACCCTCTAGTTTTTCCCTCAAACCTTATGCTCCTTACGTCCATTTTCAATTGGGTTCTGAATGCGTTGCCTATTCGTTCGCAACGGCACAGACCATTTTGTACGCCATTGCCTATGACTGGAAAGACCAGAAGTATATTTCAGCTAATTCGTTCTCACCCCACTTCATCTATTATCGAAACAAGGATTCTGATGACGAAGAATGTATGAAAGGCTTGGACCCATTCAAAGTGACACAGGATGTAATTGAACATGGAATGGCCAAGCTCGGTGATGTTGAGTGTCCGGATTATTATCCATGTAGCACGGAACAGCGACTCTGTAGCTACTATCCTCCAAACTACGCTGTAGATTTATCAAATGCATGGCGTTATAAACTTGACGAAGTATTTCTCATTGAAGACATTCAACAATTAAGGACAGCCATTGCCCTATCTAGGCCAGTTGTAATTGGAATGCAGGTTCCAGAATCATTTAGGAGTGCTGGTGACCTTTGGACACCGAAATACGGAGATTCCGCTGACAAAGGATTTGGTCATGCGATGATAGTGGTGGCGTATGACGACTATAAGTATGGCGGAGCTGTGCAGCTGATGAACTCATGGGGTACCGAATGGGGAAACCAAGGATTTTGCTGGGTCAAGTATGACGATATTCTGAAATACGTTCAATTTGGTCTGGCACTGGATAAAAAAATAGGTAGATACGAGGCTACTGCTCCCGATTCAATTCCGCAAACGAACAAATACTTGGAGTTGAATGAGCCGAGTAAGGACGAACTTGAATCTGATATTAAACTTGGACTAAAAACCCCATCAGATTCCGCTAAGACTAATTACGCGAAATTGCGGTTAGAGGATTTTCAAGGTAAAACTGAATGACACGAAGCCTCGTCCTAGGAATCCTACTTTTATTTGTCGCTTTGCCCATATTTGGGCAAGAGAAGCACAGTCTTATTATCGCCCTTGGTGATTACTGGAAGTATGGAAACTTTTGGAATGATATCAGTTCTGAAAATGACGCAGAGTTGCTGCAAGATGCCTTACTAGCAGCAAATTTCCCTTCCAAAAACATTCATATTGTCACCAATGCTGAAACTAAAGCTGACATCATCAATGCCATTGACAGAGAGATAATCAAAAAGATCAAATCAGGTGATTTCGTTCATCTACACTACTCAGGACACGGACAACAAGTGGCGGATTATAGTGGAGATGAGCTAGATGGATATGATGAAGCATTGGTACCGCTAGCAGCTCCAAGCCGCTCTAAGTTCCAAACGAAATCTGGAAAAGAAGTGATTTATACAGGCGATGCCCATTTGCCAGATGACGAATTCGGAGCAGTTCTTTCTAAGATAAGAAAGTCTTTAGGACCTGACGGAGAGCTTCTCGTGACCATTGATGCCTGCCACTCTGGAACTTCTACACGAGGCCTCGGAATTGCCCGAGGTTCTTCAATTCGAATTGAACCCGAAGATTATAAAGCTCCAGAATTTTACGACAACGAAAAGAATTGGATTGAGAAGGATACTCAAGTCGGCATGGCTCGAATGGTGACCTTCTATGCTTCTAGCAGTCAGGAGTTGAATTATGAAATGACAGGAACTGATGGGAAGAATTATGGCCCATTGAGCTTCGGCTTGGCAAGTGCAATCGCGGAAGGCTATTTGAATAGCAGCTTCGAGAATTTATTTTCTCGCGTAAAGCAGAAAATGGCTGAAAAAGTCCCGAATCAATCGCCCTCTGCGGATGGACTGGAGTATGAAAATATTGAGCCACATTTAGCTCACTCTTCGCATTGGATTACAAATTGGAAAACTGACAGGCAATTTGAATTGAGCAGTGGGTTTCTTTCTGGTCTTAGTGTTGGAAGCATTCTAGAAGGAATAAACGATAAAGACGTAAGGTGGAGAGCCAAAATCATTGAGACAAAGCCTACAAAAGCGATTGCTGAGGTGCTTGGCGCTGAAACTTCAGACTTTAAGACAACCTCTTTTGTAAAACTGACAGTTCCAAACTTCCGAGAAGCCGGGAATGTTGTCTGCCATGACGTTTCTCGATTGGACGATTTGAACACCATGAAATCGAGCTTGGGAACGTTCAATTTGGCATCGACTAATTGCACATGCAAACTGACCCTTAGAGATAACCTTCTAAAGGTGATTGATAAATCTGGTCAAGTTGTATTTGAAAGCACACCGAAGCGGGACGTTGCAGGTCAGCTATCAGGAGCGACCATTGACACTATTCGTTCAGTTTTAGGGAAGGTAATTACAACTCAGAGTCTGATTGCATTAAATCTGACTAACGCTAAATTGAGGGTAGGATTCGAATTCATTTTGGTAAAGCCCAAGCCAGAGTATAAAAACCCTATCAAACCCGAACATTTTAGCAGCAGAACCAAACTCGAAGCATCAGATCAGGTTATCAAAATCAAAGCTGGGTCTTATGTTGAATTTAGAATTACAAACTATAGCAGCGAACCCATTTATTACTCCCTACTGGATGTAATGCCAAATGGCAAAAAGGAATTCCTTTTCCCAAAAGAAGGACGTTCAGCCGATGAGTATTACTTAGAACCAGGGCAGTCCAATGAACACAGGAATCAATTCTTTCAAATAGCACCGCCTTATGGTCACGAGATAATGAAACTGTTCGTGTCAAATAGACCCGTGCAATGGCAGGGATTGTATTCAACTAGAGGAGCAGATGAAGACATCAGCGAGCTTGAAAAAACCTTATTTGAAATGATTAATGTTGATGACACGCGAAGTAAAAAAGATGTTCAAGAACTTGAATTGGGCATCTCAACATACCATTACAGAATAGTTCCATAAGGCTAATCCAAATCACATTCTCTTTCGAGTTTTCGCTTAAACTTCTTGGCTCTTCGGAAATACTGAGAATCTGAATATTTGACTAATTCTGAGATTACTGAATGAGTCTTTTCGCAGTCTCCTGCCTTGTATTCGGATAGACTACTGTACCAGATAAGGTCAACTTTAGCCACTCCAGTCGGATAATTTGAGCTGTCACCTAACATCCATTCAAACTCGTATTGACCGAAATCTTGGCTCGCCTCAGATGCATTCGACTTTAACTTACTTAAAGCAAGAGCAAACCTAAGAGTTGATAGCTCCTCCTCGCCTTGGTAGGCGCCATCTATCTCATTTTCCAATTTGCTCAACTCAATCCTCAAAGAATCTATCTCATTAGCCAATAGTGTTTCCGTGAGTCCCTGTCCACTTGTGTTAGCGTGAGAATAAACATGGGCTTGATATTGGTCTAATCTCATTTCAAGTATCTGTCTAATCTCAGAAAGGTTTGTCTCCAAGCTATCTAGTCCAGCTACCGACAACCAACTCAGTTCATTTACAACTAATTCATACTCCCCTTCGTCAAATAGCCTTCTCCAATCAACATCACCACTTCGAGAAACACCTGCTGTTCTCCCAAATAATTCTGTTGACGAGCTTGGCAATTCTTGCAATTCAGCAGTTGCAAATTGATTAGCAGAACGGAATTCATCAAATAAGAAGGTAGAAGCAAATACTACTACCAATACAGCTGCAATGGCTTGCCATGTACTTCTTCTACTCCAAATAGAAATGACAGGAGTTTCCAATGCTTTCTCAAGAAATCCCTTGGCCGATGCTCGTGCAACCCCTTCTTTTAAGACAAACTCAGTCTTATAGTTGGAATCGGAATTCATCAACAGCTTATGCTGCTCCAGCTCGTTTTCATTCGCCTCCTCGAATAAAGCCTTGTCCTGTAGTATGTCTTTCTCTTCGTCAGTCATCTATAATTATCCAAGACATTTCTGTTTTAGGGTCTTAAAACACCGAGCCTTCATGTTTTTAACGGTCTCGGCATTGGCATAGCCAAGTTCATCCGCTATTTCTGTCATCCTTTTCCTCAAGTGGTAATATGCGGTAAGTAACTCCTTACATTTTTCTCCCAAATCCGCTAAATGGTTTTCAATCAATTCAAAAAGCTTTTCCTTTTCGATGAGCTCTTCTTGACTTTCTTCGATTGCGCCAATTTCATCCGGCTGAAGCTCCACGTCAATTTCTTTTTTCTTAACCAATTTCAGAAACTGATTTCGAGCAATTGAATACATAAACGTTGAGAGTTTTGAGGTCAACTCAAAGCTGTTCGATTGAATTTTAATCGCAAAAGCAATACTTGCCTCCTGAACAACTTCATCAATAATGAAGTCGTCAGATATACCGCTGCATGCCTTACAAACTATCAGTCTCAATTGTCTCATGAATTCCGTCCAAGCGTGGTGGTCTTGATTCTGAAGATCAACAAGACTTATTTCGTCCATGCTGTCAATCATTATTTGCCGCGCTTATTCATGAATACATAATTAGTAAAAAGGTAACCATTGCCCCCATCTTTCTCCGATGACCAAGATATCCCTTTTGCGAAGGTGATTCAAAGGTTGAACTTATTCAACTGGCAAAAAAGCATGATGCAGATAAACATCAAAAAGACCAAGCTAGGTGGACTCATCTGATAGGCTGACGCGATGTAATAGATGAATTCGATTAAACTTTGGCCGTTGGCCGAAGCATCAAAACGCATCCAAACGCAAACGAATCACGCCTTGCAATTGGTCGTGACAAACGGTTTATCTTCGGATAAATTACAATTACAACCATGGCACAACTTATCACAACAAAAGAAAAATACGGCATATCCGTTGCGGCAAGGATAGAGCCCCAACTAGCTCATCAAATAGCTGCTAAGGCTGAGAATCTAGGCATTAGCATGGCCAAGATGCTGAGTATGGTCATCTCCCAAGGAATGAGCTCTAAACCTACCAATGATGAATACTTGACCGAGCAGATTGGTGATTTACAAGATGAGCTCGAACAATCAAAGCAAACCACCGAAGAACTACAGCAGCTATACAAAGACACTGCTGCCAAGTTTATTGAAGCCATCTCCTTGGATGATGAAGAAAGAACCGGTGTAAGATGAAGAAAACATTTCAAGACTGAACTCTCTCGTGAATTTTCTACTTGTTGTCATTATCTGTAAAGTTGTGAATTCTCACAGCCATGACTTAACTCATTGTCTCGTCAAAGTTAGCAGGTCCATTTCCAAAATAATAATCGCAGCCGCTCAGATTGAGAGCTACGCAGATAAGAAGAACGATTCGCATGGCGTAAAGCTATTGGTTATGAATTATTGTCGTTCCCCGTCTATCACCCTAAGGAACGAAGGATCTTTTTCTAATACGGGCGGACGCAGGCTCAAACTCTAACGGTAACCCGATAACCGATAACCCTTTCCTTATTTTTACGATTCATCAAACTAAGAATGGGCATTTGGTTGGATTATTCAGAACCAAATCTTAAAAATTTCGTCAAAGGCTAGCATGTTCTCCCTAAACTCCAATAACAGGCAGAATCTTAGTGATGGCGATCTTATCGAACGCTACCGCTACTCTTATGATAATGCCTATATCGGAGAGCTTTTTCAGCGATATTCTCACATGCTTTACGGGGTGTGTCTGAAGTACATGAAGGATGAGGAAAAAGCCAAGGATATGGTGATGGATGTGTTTGAAAAGGTTCTGATTGACTTGAAACGCCATCAAGTAGACACTTTCCGAACATGGATTTACAGCGTGGCAAAAAACCAATGCCTTATGGAGCTGCGCAAAGAGAAGCGCACGGATACGAAACAGGACGAATTTGCTCATCTGAGCAAGGAGATCATGGAATTGGACATTCCGCAGCATCTCAACGGAGAAAGTCAGGAAGAAACGGATAGAAAACTGGATGTTGCCATTGACGGTTTGAAAGGTGGACAGCGCGAATGCATCAGAATGTTCTATTTCGAGAAGAAATCCTACGAGGAAATTGAAGCCAAAACTGGCTATACGTATAATGAAGTGAAGAGCTTTTTGCAAAACGGCAAACGGAATCTGAAAATCCAACTCACCAGAGCAAATGAGTGAAATGATTTACATACAGGATGATTTCGGAAATCAAATTCCGATGCTGGATGCCTACGGAAACTTTTCTGTACATGTGATAATGCTGTATGCAGAGGATAAATTATCTGAAGCCGACCGCAAAACGGTGAATGCTTATGCCGCTACGGACGAAATGGCGAAGGATGCATTGGAAGGATTTGCGCGTACATCTAACCCATCAAAGACTAGATTTCATCTTGGACAATTGAATGCTGATATTCAAAAACGGTCTGGTGCACCAGTGGTGACTGCAATTCCAAAAGAAAATTCAGATTTCGACTATCGAAAATTGGCTGCTGCCATTGCTGTTCTAATCGTTATTGGTGGAGCAACCTTCTTTGGGTCACAGTATTTTTCTAAAAAGGAAATGGCAGACAATGCAATGTCTGATACCGTAAGTGAAGAAGATTCATCCTCAGAAGACGAAAGAGAAGGCTTGATTGAACAGCCTTTGGAGGAAACGGGGAGGCTAATTGAGAAAAAACCAGCTGAACTTTCCGATTCCAAAGTTCAGAATATTGAAGCTGAGTCTTCATCTGAAAAGTTGAAACAATCGACAGACACTCGGAATACCGACAAAGCTGAACAAGCAGAAGTCTCGACAGCAAAAGCCAAAGAGACGCAAGCTGAAAAAGCGCAAACACTGGCTGGGCAGAAAGTAAACTCAGAATCAAAACCTTCCGAAAAGGAAATTGCATTGGCAGATGCTGTAAAAGGAAATTCGAGCACAAAGAAAGACACACAAGGCGGGGCTGTTACTTCTACGGTGGCAACCAATAAAGCACCACAACCAAAGCTTGAACAAGCCGCAGATGAGGCCGGTTATGCCGATAAAGTGGCCATGACTGGTGCGCAGCAGAACAGGTTAGCTGCCGAACAAAGCCGTAAGTCATCGGCTGCAAATGACAGACAGGCAAGGGAGCAAGCCGCTTCAGACCAGTCTGGTTCGGCAACCTACCCTGGCGGAGATATTTCCATGTACAAATTCATTGAAAAGAAAAAGATTTACAGTGATGTCATGCTGGCTCAGAATCTGCAAGGTTCAATCACAGTTAGCTTTGAAATAGAACTAGACGGAAGAGTTTCTAATGCTCAAGTAAAGTCTGGAGGCAATGGTCTACTTAATGAGGATGCGCTGCGAGTAGTACGCTCTATGCCAAAGTGGAAACCAGCACAGGATGCCACAGGTCAATCAATAAAATCTTCCAAAACCATAGTTATCAAGTACGGCAATTAGACGCAATCTCTGATGTGAGATTGTACCATCGTTTCGCAACTGAACTACTGACGAATTACGTGCACGACACCGTTGTAGACGTATCTGTCCAAATCTGCAAACTCACGGAATGTGATTTGGTAAACGTAGGTTCCCGTAGGAACAAGATTTAACGATGTCATGTGCCTTCCATCCCACTTCTGACCGAACCTGCCTGTTTGCCAAACCATTTTTCCCCATCGGTCAAAAATGAACATGTCGTAGCTGTCTTCTTCAATACCTTCTCCCTGCGGAAAGAAATAATCATTAGTACCGTCTTGAGTGGATGCACTTGAACCTGGCGTAAACGCATTTGGAATATAAATGGCCAGCACAGGGTCGATATTCACATATTGATAAGCAGTATCGTTGCAAAAGCCGTTTGAGCCGAGAAGTTGCACCAAGTAATCTCCAGCATTTTCGTAGTTGTGCACAGGGTCTTTCTGATTGCTTGATTCGCCATCTCCGAAATTCCACTGCCATTGTATGGTACCAACGGAATTATTGACAAATTGAACTTCTTGGTCTAGCACATTTTCGCCATCAAGGCGGTAGTCAAACGCTGCTAAAGGATATGGTAAATCGTCCATAACCTCCACAAAGGTGGAGTCTTTGCAGCCATTTGCATCTGTTACCACCACTTCATAACTTCCTTCGCCTAGTCCAAAATGCGTGGCGGTCTGAATGCTGTCCGGTTTCCAGAGATACGTATATGGAGGAGTTCCAGCATTGGCTAGCACAATGGCTGCTCCAAAACCCTGACCGCAGGTATCGGTAACGTAACTTGGGGTAAGCCTCATTTCGGGCGGCTCGTTTAGTGTAAATGTTTCCAAAACCTCACAGCCGTTGGCATCTGTTATGGTAGCGGTGTAAGTTCCTCTTGCAAGACTAGTTGCAGCACTTCCAACCTGACTATTAGGGTCATCCCAAACCACCTGTGCGTAAGGCACTGTTCCGCCAGAAATCTGTGTGATAGCAATGGCACCATCAGAACCTAGGTAGCAGGAAATCGGTGTAACGGTTGATTCTACTTCGAGCAAATCAGGCTGAAAGAGTTCAACTGCATCTGTGGTCTCGCATCCATTGGCATCGGTTACGTCCACAAAATAGATTCCTATATCCAAACCCGGAAAGGCATGAGCGCCATTTGCTGAAATTGTGCCAAGCGGACTTCCAAAAACATCTGAAAGATTGTAGACATAAGGTGAAAGGCCATTCTGCAATGCTAAAATCTGTCCGTCTCCACTTTCAAAGCAACTGAGATCTTGAGGTGTTAAGTTAAGTACAAGGTCAACCGCTGGCTGAGTAATTGTGAATGCCCCTAATTGCTGACAACCGGTGGCATCCTGCGCGCCAACATTATATGTTCCAGCACTAAGGCTAGCTATGGAAGCAACGCCAGAGGTTGCGGGATTAACCTGAATAGGTGTACCAAACGCATCGGTAAACACAATATCATACGGTGCAATTCCACTTGAAACTGTAAGCGCTGCAGAACCATTACTTCCTCCAAAACAAACATTGTCCACCACCGAAAAATTGAACACAAGTCCAGTGCCATCTATAATTGTATAAGGCTCAGAAACCGTACATCCATTTGCATCTGTTATCGTTACCGAGTAATTACCCGCTGCAAGTGCGTTAGGAGTTAGACCACCCCAATCTGTTGCGTAAGGAGCCGTACCACCTGCCGGAACACCTGTGGCCGTTCCTGTAGGAAGTCCAGGACAGCTAGTTTCTGTTACGTTCACTACAACCGTGAGTTCGGCAGGTTCGGTAATGTCAACCTGTCCGATAATTTCACAACCATTTGCGTCAGTCACAGTGCCTTCTAATGGGCCCGGGCAAAGTGGGCTGACGTTGTTTCCAACGGCAGCATTGCTCCAAGTAACTGTAACCGGTGCTGCTCCACCTTGAACTACAACTTGGGCCGTACCATCGCAAGCACCAAAACACGTCACATCCGTAGAACTGAAAACGGCAGTTGGCCCCGGATTTACTGTTACCTGTTGCGTTACCGTGGCAAAGCAACTATCAATCGTAAGCACCGCAAGCGTTACAGGAAAGTTTCCCGATCCAGAAAATGTATGGCTTAGATTGTTTGAAAGAATAGTATCTCCTTCTACTATCCATGCACTTCCAAGAATGACTGCACCATTGCCGATTGAAGTATTGGTAAATTCCGTTGGGTTTCCCTCGCAAACAGTAGTAAACGTGAAATCTGCCGTTGGTGACGGAGAAACTGTTACGTTTTGAACCTCAACGGGTGAGGTACACCCACTTTCCGTCACTTGCAGCGTAACGGCTTGAGGCCCCGAATTTGCCCAGCCAACTTGATAAGGCCCTTGTCCTGAGCCGCTTACCACCATTCCGGTACCAAAATTCCACGTATAAGTAGCACTAGGTGGTGCTGAACCTGTGTAGGTTATGGTTGCTGGAGATCCGATACACACAGAAGAACCCACAGCAAAGGTTGCAGATGGGCCAGGTAAAGTTGTGATAGTAACTGATGCTGTGGCCGAACACGAATACCTATCAGACACACCAACATCATACGTGGTAGTTGCCATAGGCGTGACCGTATTGGTCGGTGTAAATGGACCAGTTTGCGACCAAGCGTATTGATATGGTTGAGAACCAAGTAAGGTTGAAGCGGTAAGCGTTACAGGGTTTCCCGCGCATACACTAACCGCACTGGCAACCACTGTTATTTCGGGACAAAGATTGACCTCAATAACGGATCTACTGCTCTCGTTGCAGGCCAAATCGTTCCACTGCCCATTCTGATAAATCTGAACGCATTGTTCACCATTGGTACACCGATAGTCGCAGCTACCAAACAAGCCTGTATTACCATAGCCAGAATTGTTAGGTTCTCCTCCTGCCCAGTTCTGGTAGATGTTTGGATTTCCGTTACCTGGCGGAAAAGGGCCTGTTGTACCATCGCTAGCGAAAAAATTGACTGCCCCAGCACCCGTCCTTTGCACACCAATCCAAATTGTGGCTCCGCTGTAAGCACTAGCTGCCAATGCAGCAGAAACTGCAGCGTTTTCTGCTGCATTATTCATCCATACTAAATTGGCTCCCAAAGCTGCTGCAGCGGCTTGAGCCTGAGCCGCTCCTTGAGAAGCTGGATTTACAAAATACATACTGCACGGTTGGCCTTGAACTGCTAAGGGAACATACCCAGCACCTGTGAAAGCTGCATTGATGGCTGCAATGTCGCACGTTGGCGACTGAGCAAAAACTGGATTCATCAAGAAACTCAAAATCAGAAAAGTGAATAACTGTACTGAATTGGAGAGCAATGACAGGAGAGTTGCGTTGGGGGTTTTCATTTGCAAGGTCGAATTACGCTATTTGATATGTAAACTGGGTTCTATTTCTAAAGCAAGTTTTCAACATTGCTGACGCAAGAGAACGTCTTTAGTTGCTACGATTGCTAGTAAAAAGTCAAATGTTGGAACGATATATTGCCATTAGTTTTAGATGGGAAAGATTAATACTCCCTCTAAAAATGGCATTTTGAAAGCATCTATTATTCAGCTTAAACGTCAAAAACACGAAGTTCTAGGTTCAGTGTACGAAAGTCGCAGCGTACAGTGATTAATTACATCAAACAAAAAATGAATTACTTTTAAATAATACTGAAAACAACCGCGCACGCTTGAATCCGTTTTAAAACTATGAAAGGAAAGCTGTTCGTTTTCGTTTTATTGCTTACTGGCCACCTGTCTTACGGGCAGGATGCGTATGAACGCTACACCAATTTTTTCGCTGTAGAAATCGCACCGGTGGCCTCATCTGCTGGCATTGCAATCTCTCCCACGTTTTCTGTTTATCGAGCGGGCCATAAGATAGACGTTGGCGCCTTGGTCAAGGTTTATGACGTTTGGGACGATGGTTCTGGAATTATGGGCGGTTATTTTGGCTACAAGTATTACCCAAATCTTCGGAAGAATCCTTTCAATCTCTTTTTCGGTTATCATGCCACGTTTTCCGCCAATAATAGAGGTAAAAAGCATCCAGTAATCGTTGTGAACCCGTTTGACATCAGAAAATATCCAAACAAATCTTATCTCAACGAACACATGGTAGGTATAGGTTTTGACGCACAACTTGGAAACAACTTCTACATGTTCAACGATTTTAGCGCAGGTGTCCTAATCAAATGGTACACCTACGAAGGGAGTGAAACCGAATCTGAAATCCGCTCAACAGGCATGGTTCGTCTAGGTTTTGGCTACAACGTAGGCCACAAACGGGCTAAATAGAAGCAACAAAAAACCCGAAGTCATTTCTGACTCCGGGTTAGTGTTGCGGGAGCTGGACTCGAACCAACGACCTTCGGGTTATGAGCCCGACGAGCTACCAACTGCTCCATCCCGCGATATGTTTTATGCCGCTGAATCATTCTTAGCGCGGCTTTTTTTCTAAGGGGCGACAAATATATAATTTGTTTCTTTGCACACCAAATTTTTCACACCCGATTTTCCATGTCCCATAAAGCCGGTTTTGTAAGTATCATCGGCAAGCCGAACGTAGGTAAATCTACGCTCATGAATGCACTAATTGGCGAAAGACTTTCCATCACCAATCCGAAAGCGCAAACTACAAGGCATCGTATTATGGGTATATGGAACGATGAAAACCATCAGATTGTGTTTTCTGACACACCCGGAATCCTTGACCCGGCCTATAAGTTGCAGGAGAATATGATGACGGTGGTTAATTCGGCCATCAAGGATTCGGACGTAATTCTTTACCTAGTTGAACCTGACGAACCGTTCAATGAAATTTTCATTGAGCACCTTCAAAAAGTAAAGGCTCCTGTGGTGGTTGTTCTGAACAAGGTTGACCTGAGCGATCAGGAAAAGGTTGAAAAGCGCGTTGGAGAATGGGCGGCACTTCTTCCTAAGGCCGAAATTTTACCAACCTCTGCCCTACACCATTTCAATACGGAATCGTTGTTAAAATTGATGACACCGCATTTGCCGGTTCATCCACCTTATTATGATAAAGACGAACTGACCGACAGACCTGTGCGTTTCTTCATCTCTGAAATGATTCGTGAGAAGATATTGAAGCATTACAAGAAGGAAATTCCTTATTCTGTTGAGGTGGTGGTTGAAGATTATACTGAAGAAGAAAGGTTGGACCGCATTCAAGCAACCATTTACGTTGAGCGTGAATCGCAGAAAATGATTGTGATTGGCCAAGGTGGCAAAGCCATCAAACGAATGGGAACAGATGCTAGACGCGATATTGAGAATTTCATTCGTAAGAAGATTTTCCTCGACCTAACTGTGAAAGTGAGAAAGGATTGGAGAAGTAACGATCGTGACCTGAAGGAATTCGGTTACTAATAAAAAGACATGAGCAATATTGTAGCAATAGTTGGAAGGCCAAATGTTGGCAAATCTACCCTATTTAACAGGTTGATTGGCGAACGACAGGCCATTGTGGATGAGCAAAGCGGAGTAACTCGCGACCGTACGTATGGGAAATCAATTTGGAACGGAATTGAGTTTAACCTCATTGATTCTGGCGGATACGTGGTGGGATCGGAAGATGTGTTTGAAGGCGAGATTCGCAAGCAGGTTGACATTGCTATTTCTGAGGCAACCGTTCTGCTTTTTGTGGTAGATGTTTCTGCAGGTATTATGGGGCCAGATGAGATTGTTGCAGAGGTTCTGCGAAAATCCCAGAAGCCAATTATTGTGGTGGTAAATAAGGTTGACAATGCCAATCGTATTGGCGAAGCAACTGAATTCTATGGCCTTGGATTGGGTGATTATTTCTGCATTTCGAGCATCAACGGAAGTGGAACGGGCGAACTTTTGGATGAACTTGTTACGCATCTCAGTCCTGAAAAGGAAGAAGAGAAATCAGAATTACCCCGATTTGCCATTGTTGGACGACCGAATGTGGGCAAATCCAGCCTTACGAATGCTCTTCTGGGACAAGAACGAAATATTGTGACTGACGTTGCAGGAACTACTCGCGATGCCGTTGACACACATTACAATGCATTTGGTTTTGAGTTCACACTTGTGGATACAGCTGGTATTAGAAGGAAAAAATCGGTACACGAAGATGTTGAGTTCTACTCGGTTCTCCGATCAATTCGTGCCATAGAAGGATGCGATGTATGCATTCTTATGATTGATGCTACTGTTGGTTTTGAGCAGCAAGACATGAGTATTCTGGGATTGGCCCAAAAGAATCATAAGGGAATTGTGATTCTGGTAAACAAGTGGGATCTGATGGAGAAAGACACCATGAGCACCAAGGAGTACACAGAACTAATCCACAAAAAGATGGCTCCGTTTAATGATGTGCCTATTCTATTTGTAAGTGCCGTTACCAAACAACGGATTCACAAGGCGTTAGAAACTGCCATTCAGGTGCATCAAAATAGGTTGACGCGTATTCAGACCAAGAAATTGAATGATTTGATGTTGCCCATAATTGATCGCAATCCACCTCCTACGGAAAAGCATCATTATATCAAGATCAAGTACATAACGCAGTTGCCAACGTATTTCCCTTCGTTTGCGTTTTTCTGCAATCACCCAAAATATGTGAGGGAAGATTACAAACGTTTCCTAGAGAACAAATTGCGTGAGCATTTCAATTTCAACGGAGTTCCGATTGAGATTTATATGAGGCAGAAATAATTGTTGAAGCACAAAAAAGGGTCAGATTTATCTGACCCTTTTTTGTTTCTAATGCTACCTTTTATTCTAGTATTCCACCTTTGGAAGGGCAACGCGCTCCTCAAGTTTAAATTCCTTCACTATCTCTTCAACCTTATCCAGTTTTTCCCAAGCAAAGGTTTCAACCTGCTTGTAAAGTTTACCATCTCGCTCAGTTACGCCTTCTCCTTTGTAATAGACTTCAACCTCTTTGGTTTCGCTGGCACGGCCAAAATGACCGTAAGCAGCAGTCTCTGAAAACACAGGGTTTTTAAGACCAAAACGAGCTACAATAGCGGCTGGGCGCATATCAAACAGCTTCGATACTTTTTTTGAAATTTCGCCATCGCTCATTTTCTTACCATCTACCCAAATATCAGATGTCTTGTATGTATTTACATAAAGACTTACTGGATCTGCAACTCCAATTGCATACGCAACCTGTACCAACACTTGATCGCAAACCCCTGCGGCAACAAGATTGTTGGCCACGTGACGGGCAGCGTAGGCCGCACTTCTGTCCACTTTGGAAGAATCCTTTCCTGAGAACGCACCACCTCCATGAGCACCTCTACCCCCGTACGTATCGACAATGATTTTTCTTCCAGTCAAACCAACATCACCGTGTGGCCCACCAATTACAAATTTCCCTGTTGGATTAACATGAAGAATAACACGGTCTTGCCATCCACGACCGAACAATCTTCTTGAATAAACTGGAAGTTTCTTGAGCACTCGTTTCAATACGATTTCCTGAACATCCTTTTTAATCTGAGCGAGCATCTTTTTCTCCTCATCAAAATCGTCATGCTGTGTTGAAACTACAATGGTGTGAACAGAAACTGGTTTGCCACGATCGTTGTATTCTACCGTTACCTGCGATTTACTGTCTGGCCCAAGATATTGCATCACCTTTCCTTCCTTACGGATGGTGGCCATTTCCTTCAGGATGAGGTGAGATAGCTCGAGTGTAATTGGAATTTGGCTTTCCGTTTCATTGGTAGCAAATCCGAACATCATACCTTGATCACCAGCACCTTGCTCTGTATGAAGACCTTTGCCCTCTTCTACTCCTTGCCGAATGTCGCTAGATTGCTCGTGCATAGCAGATAGCACTGCACAGCTTTCAGAATCAAACTTATATGACGCCTTTGTGTATCCAATCCTCTTCACGGTATCTCGCACAATGGTATCAACCTTTACTTTTCCTTCTCCTTGAGATGATATTTCACCTCCAACAACTACAAGCCCTGTGGTGCAAAACGTTTCGCAAGCAACCTTCGAATTCGGATCGTGCTTCAAAAATTCGTCAAGCATTGCATCCGAAATTTGGTCTGCAACCTTATCTGGGTGACCTTCGGAAACTGATTCTGATGTAAATAAATATGCCATTATATAGTAAGTGTTATCCTAACAAAGTAATAAATTCGTTTTTCGAGGCGCAAGGTAAAAACTTTAGTCGTTCATAATTTGAAGAATTACCTGATGTTTATCGTTTTGAAGTAAGTTCTTGAAAAACATCTTCAAGTTTCTGGTCTATAACCGTCATTCCAAGCACAAGAACGTCTAATTCCTGCGCCTTTCGTGAGACATCTTTTCGGAGGTCGGCATCCTGTTTTCCAACAAATTGATACTTCCCGTCCTTGAGTTTTACAATGGAATCTACGGATGCGATGCTTTCAAATTGCGAAACATCTATTTCAGAGTCAAATTCTACAAGAACAACTTGTTTCTTCAAACTGGAACCGCCTGCGCCAACCAACTGGTCTGCTACAAGCTTTCCTTTATTGATGATGATGATGCGGTCAGACACTGCTTCAACTTCCTGCATAATGTGTGAAGAGAAAAGAACTGTCTTTTCTTTCCCAAGCTCCTTGATAAGACTGCGAATTCCAATCAACTGATTCGGGTCTAGCCCAGATGTCGGTTCATCCAAAATCAGCACTTGAGGGTCGTGTATAAGTGCTTGTGCAATTCCAACTCTCTGTTTGTATCCTTTAGATAGCTGACCAATGCGTTTATGCTGCTCCACTTCCAAACCAGTTACAGAAATCATCTTCTCCACTTGCTGCTTTGGGTTTGGCAACGAATATATGCCACACACAAACTCCAAATACTCCTTTATATACATGTCGTAATAGAGCGGATTGCTCTCTGGCAGATAGCCGACCAAGCTTCGAACTTTCATGGAATCGGTCTCCACGTCATGTCCACACACTTTTACGCTGCCCGAAGATTGCGGAAGAAAGCAAGAAATAATCTTCATCATGGTGGATTTTCCAGCACCATTTGGCCCTAAGAAACCCACAATCTCGCCTTTCTTAACGCTAAAAGAAACCTGATCCAAGGCTTTTTGAGTACCATAAAACTTAGAAACGTCCTTTACCTCAATCGACATTCAAAACAATTTGCGGTGAAGGTAACAAATGACCATTTTGTGCGAAGTATATTTGAGCAAATGGCAAACAGGTTGACAGGAACCGTAGTACGCAGCACAGGAAGTTGGAATACCGTTCGGCTTTCGTCAGAAGAGCAGCTCGAATGCAAACTTCGTGGACTCTTCCGAACCAAGGGAATGCGGGCCACCAACCCAATAGCGGTGGGTGATGTGGTTGACATTACAAAGGAAGCTGACGGAACGGGATCCATTGAGAACATTCACGACCGAAGGAATTACGTCATCCGTAAATCAGTTAACCTGAGCAAGGAAGTACACGTGATTGCTGCCAATCTGGATCAGGCCATCATCGTGGCAACGGTAGAACAACCACGGACATCAATGGGATTCATTGACCGTTTCCTGTGCGTTGCAGAAGCGTACAGCATTCCGGCCATTGTGGTTTTGAACAAATCTGACCTCATCGTTGAGAAAAAATCAAAGAATCTGACAGCCACTTATGTAGAAATTTACACTAAAGCTGGATACGAAGTGTTTCAGGTTTCGGCAGAAACGGGTGATGGATTAGATGCATTGCTAAAGAAACTCAAGAATAAGACCACGTTAATCTTCGGTCATTCGGGAGTTGGAAAAAGCACGTTGCTTAACGCCATTCAACCAGAACTTGATCTGAAAACAGGAGATATATCCGCTGTACATCATAAAGGAACGCATACAACCACCTTTGCGGAGATGTTTGAACTTGATGAAGGTGGTTTTGTAATTGATACGCCTGGTGTAAAGGAATTTGGAATGATTGACATGGAAATAGCCGAAATCTCTCATTACTTCCCCGAAATCTTCAGAACATCTGACAAATGCAAGTTCGGCAATTGTCTACATAGGAATGAGCCGGGATGTGCTGTGCGCAATGCAGTTGAAAACGAAGCCATCGCTGAAAGCCGTTATTCAAGTTATATTAGCATTCTCGAAAGCATAGAATGACGGATTTCTTCACCAACATACACAACACAGGCTGGGAAGTCATCATTGCTTTTGTAGCAGCCAACCTAATTGCACAGACCGCCAAAATCCTGACGGTAGCCTTTAAAAAGCGAACCTTCAAATGGACTATTCTGTTTGCCACAGGCGGAATGCCATCCAGTCATAGTTCTACGGTAGTGGCCATGGCAACATCCATAGGTCTTATTGATGGGTTTGATTCTACGACTTACGCTCTAGCCGTATGCTTTGCAACAGTGGTGATGTTTGATGCGGCAGGTCTGAGAAGAAATGCCAGCAAACAGGCAATGGTTTTGAACAGGATGATTAAGGAGCTTCTTTCGCCAGATAGTAGCGTTACAACTGTAAAACTGAAGGAATTCTTAGGACATACACCTACAGAAGTATTGGTTGGCGCACTCTTGGGAGTGCTCGTAAGTCTTGTGCTGCACTTCGGAAAAGAGCTTTTAGGCTAATCTCAACCTCTCAAATGAAACTCCACTAGGCCATCAATTGGTCGTTGGATAATGTTTCCTAGAGCGATATGTAATTTCTCAGCTTCTATTTTCAAAAAATCTTGAAAATGATAGGCCACTGAACCTACAAAACTGGATTTCACTTCACGATAATTATCAAAACAGCACACATGACGTTGCAGGAATTCACGCATTCCATCCAACATCAATTTCTGAACGTATTCTGTTTCGCCATGATTGGCAATGATTGTCATAAAAGAAGCTAAGTAAACATTTGCGTGCGGCTTCATGTAGATATTTTCGAGAATAGGTCCCTTCGTATGGCCGTTGCTTTCCAATTCGTGCTTCAATGCAACAGGAATCGGTTCTTTATAGAGATAATCCGTGAGAAGTTTCTTCCCAAACCATGCTCCGCTTCCTTCATCTCCCAAAATGTATCCTAATGATGGAATGACTTCTGAAACATTATTTCCATCATAATAGCATGAGTTAGAACCCGTACCTAGAATACAGGCAATTCCTTCTTCTCCCTGACATGCGGCCAAGGCTGCACCAAGCACATCATGCCCCACATTGATGACGGCATTTTGAAAAACTTTCTTCAGCGCATTTTCAACTGTCACATTCCGTTCTGGTGATGAGCAACCAGAGCCATAAAAATGCACTTCGGTAATATTTGCCGCATTGGTTGCAAAAACCTCCACGCTGCCCAACACATTGGCAATGGAGCTCTCATCATAATAAAAGGGATTAAACCCAATGGTATCTACCTCCGCCACACGCTCAATTCCATTGAGCAAAACCCAATCGCACTTTGTGCTTCCGCTATCTGCTATAAGAATCATGGGCTGAAAGTTAGTGATTGGTTGATTAGTTGACTAGTGGATTAGTTGTGTAGTACATAGGTAGGGCAATCGGGTCTTAAATAATTGACATGAAATAGCCACAGATGCACAGATTCTCACGGATTTTTTCACAGATAATCAGTGTTCTTTCTGTGGAAATCTGTGCATCTGTGGCAAAAAATATGTTTGGTAATAAGACCAGATTAACCTAAGTGCATAGGCCTCTGTGTTCTCTATATTTCAAATTTCTATCCTTAACATGAGCACAACTCATTTTATTTAGCTTTGCGATAATGGCAGCATCATTTACCAAGGAGGAATTGGAAGGCTTTTCGTCAAGGAAAGATGTCATTAAGCTGGCCAAAGAGAAAGGCATCAAGATTCAAAATCATCTTGCCAACCGAGAGTATGAAATAGAGCTTGCCCAATTGCAGGCACAATTGGTAAGTCTTCAGCATTGGATATCTAAACGCAAGTTGCGTGTGGCCATTCTACTCGAAGGGCGAGATGCTTCTGGAAAAGGAGGCACCATCAAACGATTTACCGAGCATTTGAATCCGAGAACCTCGCGCGTGGTAGCACTGAATAAACCAACCGATGTGGAGAAAGGCCAGTGGTTTTTTAGACGATACATCAGTCAGCTTCCTGAACCAGGCGAAATCGTATTCTTTGACCGCAGTTGGTATAATCGCGCAGTGGTTGAACCTGTAATGGGTTTCTGCGACCGAAAGCAGTATGACCAGTTTATGGTGCAGGTGCCTGAGTTTGAACACATGCTCTACGAAGATGGTGTTATAATTATCAAATTCTGGTTTTCCATAACTAAGGACGAACAGAAGAAACGGTTTGATTCTAGATTAAACAACCCATTGAAACAATGGAAATTCAGTCCGGTTGACTTAAAAGGTCAGGAGTTTTGGGATGAATACACCTATTACAAGGAACAGATGTTTGCAAAGACCCATACAAGTTTTAGTCCGTGGGTTATTGTAAAAACAAATAGCAAGCGCACAGCACGATTGGAAAGTATGCGCTACATCCTTTCCCGTTTTGATTATGACGGTAAGGAAGAAGCCGAAACCGTGCTTCTACCCGACCCGAACGTGATTCTTAGGTATTACCGCCATATACAGCAGCTCGATGTATAAATCTGTTGAAACCAACAAGTTTGAACTGACGGAAGAAAACGCGCAGTTACTCAACTCCAAAACGGGTCTTCGTCAGCTTATCCGTTCATCTAAAGTGAATTTAGAGAAAGCTGTGGATTACACGGAATATGACATGCGCCTAAAAGACCTGCAAGCCGAGATGATTAAGCTTCAGACGTGGGTTATGGACAACCGAAAGAAGGTTGTGATCATTTATGAAGGGCGCGATGCGGCAGGAAAAGGCGGTGCCATCAGAAGAACTACGGCTCATATCAATCCGCGTGCATACCGCGTGGTGGCACTACCCAAACCAACGGCAGAAGAAGCAGGACAATGGTACTTTCAGCGTTATGTAAAACGATTGCCGTTTCCTGGTGAGATTGTGTTCTTTGATAGAAGCTGGTATAACCGTGCTGTTGTAGAACCGGTGAACGGATTCTGCACACAGGAGCAGTACAACATCTTTATGGGTAATGTGAACGAGTTTGAAAAAATGCTTGTCCAAGGAGATACGTTCCTTATCAAAATGTATTTCTCTATCACAAAAGAGGAACAGGTATACAGATTTGCCGACATCAAAAAAGACCCGCTCAAGCGATGGAAAATGAGCCCAGTTGATGAGCGTGCACAAGAACTTTGGGACGAATACACCAAGTACAAGCAGTTGATGTTTGACCGTACGCACACCGATCTCTGTCCTTGGACCATCATTGACGCAAATGTAAAAACAGAAGCACGTATCCACTCGCTAAAGCACATTCTGGAGAGTGTACCCTATAAATAGGAGTTGGGCAAAAGGAGAAAAAGAAAAATGATTCTCCCTTTGGAAGTGCATTTGTGGCTTTTTTTTAAATCATGGAGAGTATCTACTTCATATCTCATTCCATGAAATCATGTCCCGCCTTGTAAATTCTTACGAAAATCATTAGAACAATAGCCCATGCACCAGTTTAGGTCAAGAGTAAGTGTACTTATGTTGCTAATGATTTTTTTGAGCTTATTGCCAATCATTTTCTTACAAGAACCTAGTACAGAACCCAACAATTCTTACTTGGCCTATGGCGTGATGGCACTCATCATCGTGTTTCTACTTTTGCCGCTGTTCGGAATGCGTTACGAGATAGGTGAGCACTTTCTTATCGTCAGAATCGGCCATATTCCCTACGGAAAGATAAAACTGGAGGACATTACGCAGGTAGAACGGTCTTACAACCCGCTTTCTTCCCCTGCTGCTTCATTGAAACGACTCTTCGTGAAATCGAAGGGTAAGGATTTACTCATTTCCCCCGCCAATGAGAAGGAGTTTTTACGTTTGCTCAAAACCCACAATCCAAACATCAAAGTTGATATTTCCGATAAAAACAACTGGTGGCGGTTTTGGGATTGGGACGTTTAGATAATTATGAATGAGAAATTAAGAATTGACAACATCCCTCACTGTCTCTTTATCTCTCTATCGCTTGCCTCTTCATCACTACCTTTGAACATACATGGATTTCAAACGCAGGGGTAAGCTACCGTGGCTCAGTCATTTCATCTACTCGCTCAAGCATCGAGGGCTTATGAATACGTGTGCTATGGGTTTGAAGGAATGGCAAAAAGAGCGCGAACTCGGTATTGACACTTTTGGCGATAAGGATGCAAATGAGCTTTCTATTAATTGCGTGTCTAAGGAAGGGGGTCATCTCTACCAACCTTCCAGCTCCATCATTTTTGAACGAGCTATGAATGTGCTGCCTTTCAACTTTAAAGACAAAGTATTTCTTGATATTGGATCTGGTAAAGGCCGTGCGCTGATATTAGCAGCCGAAGCAGGTTTCAAAAAAGTAATTGGTATTGAGTACGCCAACGAACTAAACGACATGGCTTATACCAATATTGAGAAAGTGAAAGACCGTTTTCCCAACACGGAATTCGTACTACATGAAGGCGATGCGCTTGAATTTGATATTCCTGAAGAAGTGGATGTGATTTATCTGTTCAATCCGTTTGACGAGGATGCCGTGCGAGGTCTGCTGAAAAAGGTGCAGCCTGTATTTGCCAAGCAGAAACCCATTCATCTTATCTATGTGCATCCTGTGCATTCTAATGTGCTCGAAGATGCGCTGGGAAGCCCAACCTGCATCATCAACAGCCAGAAAGGTGGGATTGATGTAGCAGTTTTTTGTCAGAGTAAAAAGTAATCAACGAGTAGCGACTTGTAAATGGAAGGTGCTCCGTGATAGAAAATAGATTTGGTCGCTACGCACATTTATTTCAAGCATAGGCGCAGAGAACTCAGAGACTTTACGAATGCTCATCCGTTCGGTTAGCCATGCTTCCATTGTCCTTTGTCCCTTTTCTACTCCGAACTTCTAATTCCTATCAATCCTCTTTATGCCTCAAATACTTCGCTTCAAGATAAAACGTACCAAAAGGCACGAGCGATGCAAGAAAAACCATCACGCTAAAACCGAGTTTCCACCTGTAAAGAATGGCGGAGGTTAAACCGGTCAGACAATAGAACATGAACAAAAAGCCATGAGCCATGCCTACATAATAGTTGGGTTCCGGTATGCCATACACATATTTCATTGGCATGGTAATACCGAACAACAAATAGCTGATACCTTCTAAAATGGCGATAAATCGGAATGCCTTGAGTAAGGTCATGTTTGAAATGATTTTTAAGAATCGTCAAATGTAGCTGAAACTGACTGTCTCGTCCTGATGTTGGTCGACAACTATAATCGTTGAAATGATTTTAACCCTTTCTGTAAACCATTTAAAATAGGCCATCCACTACAAAAAAGCACTATTTTCAGACCATTGTTGAAACTAAGGATATTGGGCCAAATTGGATGTTTTTTGTTACTCGAAATATGGAACAAAGAACAGGAAGCAAGGAATTTATAGCAACATCAAAAACCACTGTATAGCATGTTTCAAGGCAGAAAATTGATTATTGCCACCAAGCATCAGAAAGAAAACGTAATTGCACCGCTTATAGAAGAAGCCTTGGGTGTTATTTGCCTGACGAATGAAAAATTTGACACCGACTTATTGGGAACTTTTAGCGGAGAAATTGAACGCAAGCTTGACCCCATCGCAACTGTTCGACAAAAATGCCTGCAAGCAATGGAACTCAGCAACTGTGATCTGGGAGTGGCAAGCGAAGGTTCTTTTGGCCCTCATCCTTCCTTATTTTTCTTGAGTGCAGATGATGAGTTTTTAATCTTCATTGACAAAAAAAATAAGTTAGAGATTATTGTGAGGGAACTGAGTACGAAAACTAATTTCAACGGTAAAGAAATTGCAAACGAAAAAGAACTCTTAGAATTTGCTCATTCTGTAAATTTCCCATCACACGGACTCATTCTTCGCACGTCAAAAAATGACTACACGCAGATGGTGAAAGGCATTACGGATTCAACTAAACTGAAAGAAGCTTTCAAAACGCTGTTCAACAGCTGCAATTCTATTTATGTAGAAACCGATATGCGAGCAATGTATAATCCTTCTCGAATGAATGTGATTGAAGCGGCAACTCAAAAATTAGTGGCTAGAATAAACGCGGTTTGTCCGCAGTGCAACACACCGGGCTTCGGAATTACAAGTGCCAAAAAAGGACTGAAATGTGGTTTATGCGGATCACCAACCAATTCGACTTTAAGCCATGTTTACGTGTGTCAGCATTGTCAATACACCAAAGAAGAGATGTATCCGAATAAGAAAACAAACGAAGACCCCACCTATTGCGATTATTGCAACCCGTAATTTAGTAGACAGGAGGCAGGAGTTAGAATTGCGGATGCTTTGGTTATTGGTCGCTAACTTTGTCAGGGTGACAAACGAAATCCTAGCCCGAGCATTTTTTAAAATCAAAAATCGTAAGTCCTAATACTCCAGCAATACCCTCAACGCCTCTCCCACCCGTTCCTTAGATGGAATCATGGTTTCTTCTAGGATGGAGTTGAGCGGAATGGCTGGCATATCTTCCGAACCTACAACCTTAACGGGTGCATCTAACCATTCAAAGCAATTATCAGAAATACGAGCGGCAATGCTTTGTGCGAATGAATTTGAGACGGGCTCTTCGGTAACTACGAGGCAACGACCGTGCTTCTTAACCGTATCATAAATAAGTTCGGTATCTAATGGCTGGAGTGTTCTCAAATCAATCACCTCCACTTGGCCTTTGAATTGCTTAGCGGCATTTTGGCTCCAATACACACCTCTACCGTAGGTGATAACGCACACACTTGCGCCATTATCAATCTTAGCTTGTTCGGCTTCCAATGCCACACGGCCTTTACCAAATGGCAGAACGTAATCTTCGCTTGGCTCAATGGTTCGTGCGCCTTCCGTTCCTTTAATCTTGCTCCAGTACAATCCTTTGTGTTCTAGCATTACCACAGGATTCGGGTCGTAGTAAGCCGCTTTCATCAATCCTTTGAGGTCTGCTCCCGTTGATGGATACGCCACCTTAATGCCTTTGATGTTACATAGCACGCTCTCCACACTTGACGAGTGATATGGGCCTCCGCTACCGTACGCGCCAATTGGAACACGCAGGATGCAGCTTACAGGCCATTTTCCGTTACTCAAATAACACGAACGACTTACTTCTGTAAACAATTGATTCAATCCCGGCCAGATGTAATCTGCAAACTGAACTTCTACAATTGGCTTCAATCCGGCAGCACTCATTCCAACGGTACTTCCAATAATGAAAGCCTCCTGAATGGGTGTGTTGAATACACGATGGTCTCCGAATGTTTCGGCAAGCGTTGCCGCCTCACGAAAAACTCCGCCTAATCTTCTTCCTACATCTTGTCCGTAGAGCAAACATTCTGGGTGCTTTGCCATCAATTCCCGAATGGCAAACAAGGCACTATCAACCATTACAGTTGGTTCTTTTCCTGCTGGAGAACGCTCGCCTTTCTCTTCAGTTATTGGCGTTGGCGCATACACATGGACGAATAAATCCTCTGGTCGAGGGTCTTCAAACGTTAATGCTTTCTCATATTCAGCCTGAACGAATTCTCTTGTCTCCGCCTCAATCGTAAGCAGTTCAGCTTCCGCGATTTCTGCATCTAAAAGCTGTTTCCTTAAAACAGGAAATGGGTCTCTTTTACGATGCTCTGCAAGGTCTTCTTCAGTACGATAGAAATCCATACGAACACCAGAAGTATGATGATTTAGCAATGGCACTTTAGCGTGAACCATGATAGGTCTGCGTTCCGTTCTAATAGTCTTTATTGCCTTTTCAATTGCAACAAATGATTCAATAAAATCACTCCCGTTAATACTGAGAACCTCAAGCCCTTTAAATCCTTTTGCGTATTCGCTTGCATCCATGGCACGAATCTCCTCAGCCCTTGCCGAAATATCCCATTCGTTATCCTGAACCAAGTATAAAATTGGTAGTTGTTTGAGTACTGCCATTTGCAATGCTTCGGCTACTTCGCCTTCGGTAATGGCAGCATCGCCAATAGAACAAACCACAACGGGCTTGTCGTCCATATCAGGGTCTAAATCCATCAACTCTCGGTACTGCACGCCCATTGCAATTCCAGTTGTTGGAATGGCTTGCATGCCCGTAGCCGAACTCTGATGCGGAATCTTAGGCATATCGTCCCGCTTCAAACTTGGGTGACTGTAATAAGTTCTTCCTCCTGAGAATGGGTCGTCTCGCTTGGCAAGAAGTTGAAGCATTAACTCATGCGGTTGCATTCCAATGGAAAGCAGAATAGAATCATCACGGTAATAGGGTGCTACAAAATCTTGCGGCTTCAATTGCAATCCAAGTGCTATCTGAATAGCCTCATGTCCGCGTGAAGTAGCATGAACGTACTTACTCGTCACTTTCGCATTCTCCTCATAAAGCGTTGTCATCGCCTTAGCGGTGCACATTAGGCGGTAAGCCTTTTTGAGGATGTCGGTTGAAACCGTTGCTTTCTTCGCTTTTATCATGGGGTGACAAAGTTGATAAAGTTGATGGAGTTGGCAAAGTTGCTGGGTTAAATACCAATAGTTAGCAACAATGCTACTGTTGTGCTTCCGATTATATTAGTGCTTCGTAATAAGCTTCCTCGCCCCATTCTTACATCCAAGCACTTTCTTCTTCAAACGAAGTTGAGTTATACCATCCATACTTTTCCATAGTCGGTTTTTCTAATACCGTACTGTTTCTAAAATCGGCTACAAAATCATTGCCGTTTTATTGCAAGTCAAGTTCTCTTTTGGAGTAATACGTTGCCAACTCATGTCGAAAAGAACTCCAGGCAATTCTATCGTTCAAAAGAACCAATTCGTGTTTCAAATTGATAAAATCTTTGTGCAGTGGTTGTAAGAAATATAGTTGATTTTGATTCTCAGATTTGCCTATCATTTATTGCAAGATTTTGATTATAATTTAACCAAAACCTTATAAATTCCGTGGCTTTATCCCGTCTTTTCATCAACAGTAATCATTGAATATCAATGGATTATGGAATTGATAAAGGGAGACTCAAATGGTCATTACACTATGTCGCCAAAGTCAGCTTTAGAGCAAATCTGGAATGTCTACAAAAACGAAAAAACTCTACTTTTAACTCGTGCCGTTTTGGAGAAGCTTACACTTTAATCTAAGAATGCCCAGTTTACCCCAAACTTCCAAGCAAGGTCATTCGCGGGGTAATGAGGAACGTGGTAATACGTATAGCCAAGCAATCCAGCATTCACATGCTCCACCTTGAAAAACGCACGCAACTTCTTCACTCGGATATTCACAAAAACATCTATAAAAGGATAATTGCCCACCTGCTTATCATTCTGAATATGAAACTCAGATAAAGCGGGGTTGTAACCATTCGCATAATATGCCATGGAATAACTCACCTCAACACCAATCTGCAAACGCAGCTTCTTCTTAAACAGGTCGTTCTGATAATAGAACATTCCACGTCCAAGCGCCAACGGTACACGGATATCATCACCAGTAAGTTTCAATTGAACCGCGCCATCCAAGGCTATATGAAACCACCGCATCCTAAAATGCTCCTGCAAACGCAGCACCATCAACTGATTAACTGCATTGCTTTGATACGGCAACCTATCAGTTCCATACGCCACCAAATTATCCAAAATGTGATACGTAAACGTCCCTTTAAATCTCAATTTCGATTGCTCATACACCAATCCAGTCTTCAAATGCTGAGTCTGAACCCAATTATTATCCCACACAAAATGGTTACTGATATAATTGTCTGTGATGTAATCAGGCCTAAAAAGCGAATAGTTCACAAACGCAGAAAAGTGAGATTTCCCCACAGAGTAATCAAATTGGCCATCTACCTTAAAATCCAAAATATTATAGCCATACACCATAAAATTACCAGCGGCCTTCCAATCAATTTCCTCGAACAACTTTCCGCTCACATTGCCTAGCACCGAAACGTTGTGTATTCCATCAACAAAGACAGAATCATAAGCCACACGATGATAGTCATGCTGTGCTCCAACCGCCAACCGATTCAGTATCCTATCAGAAATTGAATCTGACTTCACCAACTCAAATCGCAGAGCGTTTGAAACGCTCAGTACCGATGTAGAATCATAGGTGGCTGAAGTATCCAGATAGATATTCTCGTAGAAATCCGAAGCCATATCTGGAACATTCCGATATATCATACTATGTTTCGCCACCGAAAATGAATGCGAAATGGCAGGTCTAATTGGTCTTAATCCAGTTGTAGAATCTTCCTTTGCAAGAAAAAACCGATGCTCCAAACCAAGGTCAAAACCCTTCCAATGATTGCTTGATTGACTCAAATTGGTTGGAATAAAGCTTCGATCAGAAGTCAGGTTACGCTCGAAAATAGTATCATTTGCAATTCCTCCATTTTCCTCTGCTAGAAGATTTGAATAATCGAACATAAGTATGGCCTTGTAACGGTCATCCTTCGACCGAAACGTTCCAAATACTGACATATCGGTAAACACGTTCTTTTGTTGGGCGTAAAACCCGTCAGAAACATCCCGATTAAAACTAAACCCAAGATTCAGCAGCTTCCCAAAGCCACGCGTGAAATTGGCAAGTAGGTAATTCTCCCGATTAACTCCGTTGGAGTACTGAACATTAGAGAACATCTTTTCTGACAAAAGAAAAGTCCGCTTCTCCAGCGACTTCCAATAACCCTGCCTTGAAGACCTGAAATGAAAACCGAACGAACGGTCAAAGCTAAAAAGCATCTTATGGTCCGCAGAACCAAGGTTTCCTAGGTCATTTCTTACCTGCGAATTCTGATAAAGCGGATGGTAATCATGCGTTCCATGAACTTCATTCAGCATGTATCGTCCTTCTTCACCATAAACCCAATCCTTAAATGAGAATTGTTTTACGTTCAGCGTATCTGAAACATTGGAAGGAAATAGGGAGTCAATGTGAAACTTTCCATTCTGCGAAAATCCATTGACCGTTGTCAGACATAATCCGACAATCAATGGAAGTACGAAGGCTATCCGAATGTTGAATGACAAAACGTTGGAAAGTATGGAAAATAAAAAACCCTGACCATTATTACATGGTCAGGGTTTTAAAATAAATTAAGGCAACGACATACTCTCCCACATTTTTGTGTAGTACCATCTGCGCTGGTGAGCTTAACTTCTCTGTTCGGAATGGGAAGAGGTGAACCTCACCGCAATAGTCACCTTAAAGCTTTATATCAACACATGTTGATATTGACAATGAGGGAAGAAAATATATTGTAATTCTAAATCGCACTAGTTTGTAAAAGTTTACGGGTAATTAGTATTGCTCGGCTTTGACATTACTGCCTTTACACCTGCAACCTATCAACGTCATCGTCTCTAACGACCCTTAAAAGAAATCTAATCTTGAGGTGAGTTTCGTGCTTAGATGCTTTCAGCGCTTATCTCATCCAGACATAGCTACCCTGCGATGCAGCTGGCGCCACAACAGGTACACTAGAGGTCTGTCCATCTCGGTCCTCTCGTACTAAAGATAGGTCCTCTCAAATTTCTAACGCCCACAACAGATAGAGACCGAACTGTCTCACGACGTTCTGAACCCAGCTCGCGTGCCACTTTAATGGGCGAACAGCCCAACCCTTGGGACCTGCTCCAGCCCCAGGATGTGACGAGCCGACATCGAGGTGCCAAACCTCCCCGTCGATATGAGCTCTTGGGGGAGATCAGCCTGTTATCCCCGGCGTACCTTTTATCCTTTGAGCGATGGCCCTTCCATGCGGAACCACCGGATCACTATATCCTACTTTCGTACCTGATCGACTTGTAGGTCTCACAGTCAAGCACCCTTATGCTATTACACTCTACGTACGATTGCCAACCGTACTGAGGGTACCTTTGAAAGCCTCCGTTACTCTTTTGGAGGCGACCACCCCAGTCAAACTACCCACCAAACAATGTCCTTGCATGCAAGTTAGACTCCAGATATTTAAAGGGTGGTATTTCAAGGACGACTCCACCACTCCTAGCGAAGCAGCTTCGTAGTCTCCCACCTATCCTACACATCAAATACCCAAAGTCAATGTTAAGCTATAGTAAAGGTGCACGGGGTCTTTTCGTCCCGTTGCGGGTAATCGGCATCTTCACCGATACTACAATTTCACCGAGCTCATGGCCGAGACAGCGCCCAGATCGTTACACCATTCGTGCAGGTCGGAACTTACCCGACAAGGAATTTCGCTACCTTAGGACCGTTATAGTTACGGCCGCCGTTTACTGGGGCTTCGATTCAAAGCTTCTCCCGAAGGATGACATCTCCTCTTAACCTTCCAGCACCGGGCAGGTGTCAGGCCTTATACTTCATCTTTCGATTTTGCAAAGCCATGTGTTTTTGATAAACAGTCGCCTGGGCCATTTCTCTGCGACCTCCCGAAGGAGGCTCCCCTTATCCCGAAGTTACGGGGTTAATTTGCCTAGTTCCTTAGCCATGATTCACTCGAGCACCTTAGGATTCTCTCCTTGACTACCTGTGTCGGTTTGCGGTACGGGTAGCTTTTACCTGAAGCTTAGAAGTTTTTCTTGGGAGTATGATTAGGACCATATCCGCTTGCCCGAAGGCTCACGGTACTATCAAGTTCAGCAGGGTTGGCGGATTTGCCTACCATCCCTATACCTACACTCTTTAACGTGCTATTCCGTCAGCACGCAGGTCTTTCACTCCTCCGTCACTCCATCGCAGTAAAGCTAGTACTGTAATATTAAACAGTTGTCCATCCACTACCCCTTTCGGGTTCGCGTTAGGTCCCGACTAACCCTCAGTTGATTAGCATTGCTGAGGAAACCTTAGTCTATCGGTGTGCGGGTTTCTCGCCCGCATTATCGTTACTTATGCCTACATTTTCTTTTCTAGACGCTCCACGGAAATTCGCAATTCCGCTTCAGCGCGACTAGAATGCTCCCCTACCACTCAGTAAACTGAGTCCATAGCTTCGGTGCCATACTTATGCCCGATTATTATCCACGCCCGATCGCTCGACTAGTGAGCTGTTACGCACTCTTTAAATGAATGGCTGCTTCCAAGCCAACATCCTAGCTGTCAGTGCAATCAGACAACGTTAGATCAACTTAGTATGTACTTAGGGACCTTAGCTGATGGTCTGGGTTCTTTCCCTCTCGGACACGGACCTTAGCACCCGCGCCCTCACTGCTGAGTATATTATATAGCATTCGGAGTTTGTCAGGGTTTGGTAGGCGGTGAAGCCCCCTAGCCCA
>Ga0209702_10000321_pt1:0-57500 | contig 98241 bp, 81 predicted proteins | sample FRY01_FD_187210 | JGI IMG/M metagenome (GOLD analysis project Ga0209702, IMG submission 187210) | Freshwater microbial communities from Lake Fryxell liftoff mats and glacier meltwater in Antarctica - FRY-01 (SPAdes) (version 2) | ecosystem: Environmental > Aquatic > Freshwater > Ice >... | reverse complement strand
TGTGGTGAGTAATTCGGGACAGATAACTCAAATGCTATGTGAAGCAGATAAAGGCTGGCATGTTGGCACCGAAAACCCTTATACTATAGGTATTGAACATGATGGTTATGTGAGCGACCCGAACAATTATACAGTTGCCATGTACGCAACTGCGGCCGATTTATGTTTTGATGTTTCGCAAAGCGGCTACGGAATCAGCTCATTACGAACTGCTTATTTCCCTTGGTCGGCCACAACCAATTATAATGCGACCAATACTCCAGGTTCTTGCGTGCGTATAAAAGGACATCAACATTTCCCAAATCAGTCGCACACCGACCCAGGACAATATTGGGACTGGGACTACTTCTATAAACTGGTTAACCCGAATACGCAAACCACTACTTTGACGGCTGCCACTGGTAATTTCTTTGATAGTGGCGGTCAGATTGGTGTATACTATAGTGATGAGCGGTCTCTTACATTGATAGCTCCGACTGGTGCAAGTGTTGTTTCAGCAATGTTTCAATCCTTTGATTTGGAAGAAGATTGGGACTACCTATATATATATGATGGTACAAATGTGTTTTCACCATTAATAGGATACTACACAGGAACAAATAATCCGGGAACCGTTACTTCAACCAATGGGCATTTGTTATTTGAATTCCGAAGCGACTGTTCCACTGCAAATTCCGGTTGGGCTGCAACTTGGAACTCGAACGGAGCAGACAACACGCCTCCTACAGTTGAGGTCAACACCAATAATTGGGAAACTGAGAATTTCTACGCATTCTACACCGAGAATGACGAGCAGGGCGGAAGTGGCGTGGTGGATGAAGAGCGTTTTTCATCCGTTCTGGATTTTGATGGCACGCGATGGAGCGGAAATACCGACCTCGGATTTTTGTATGAGAACTTCAATGTTGGCCCATCCAACTGGACAACTCAAACCGGCACTTGGGCGACTACAAGCGGCACCGCAGTTCAGACTGACGAAACGAGTTCGAATACCAATCTTTATATTCCTTTAATCCAAGAACAATACAACAATTATCTCTACTCATATAGAATGAAGCTAAACGGTTCTGGAGCGAACCGAAGAGCGGGTATGCACTTCATGTCTTCTGATGCCAACTTGCCTAATCGAGGCAACTCGTACTTCATTTACTTGCGGGCCGATAACGACAAATGCCAGATTTATAAGGTGACGAACGATGTTTGGTCTTTAGAAACCGATGATGACTTTACTGTTGACCCGAACATTTGGTATGATGTAAAAGTAGTCTGCAATCATTTTACAGGGGAAATACGTGTTTATGTGGATGGCGTTATAGCGAGTTGGTGGACGGACTCAAGTCCAATTACTACTGGAAACAGCATATCACTAAGAACAGGAAACTGCACCGCTGAGTATGACGATATGCGTGTATATAAAAGTCGAATCGGTGCACAGTATATAAATGTAGGAACGGCAAGCAATCCCGTTCGGTATCAGAATCCAAACCCGAATACGCCTTCTTGCGAGATACGAACCATTATTTTTGATGGTGCTGGCAACTGCTCCAATGAAGATTCAGCATTGGTTAATATTGATTGGTCTGCTCCTATTCTGACAGGTGTGAATGATGGCACGTCAACTGACATTGACCAGACCAACGATGGCACACAACTCTTTGCCAATTGGGCTACGGCTTCTGATCCAAATTCTGGAATCGGCCATTATGAAGTGGCGATTGGGGATTTTTCGGCTGGAACGAATGTGCATTCCTTTTCAAATGAGGGATTGAACACTTCCATCAATGTTCCCTACACCTTGACTCCGAATGCGTGGTATTACACAACAGTGAAGGCGGTAAATGATGCTGGATTGGAAACGTCCGTCACGTCAAACGGGCAGCAGTACATTGACATAACCGTTGGGGTAGAGACGCAATTAATCGCGTCTCTAAGAGATGCCATTTATCCCAACCCAACTACTGGAATTGTGAACCTGCCACAGATTCACAATCTTAAATGGCAATTGTTTGATACGACCGGAAGATTGGTGGCTGAAGGAAATAGAGAAAAGCAGATTGACCTGAGGAAGTTTGGATTGACAGAACAGGTCTACAATCTTTCTTTAATCGATTTAAACAAAGTGATTACCTTGCCTTTGGTTTACATTGATAAATAGCAATTAGGATGATTACAATTAGACAAGCTGCCTCATTTTTGGTTTTATCCCTCAGTTTTTCATTTACCATTCAAAGTCAGAATGTTATTGAGCGTGTTAATCAACGTACCGACAGAGTCAGTTTCCTCAACGTTTTGACTGGTCCAGAAAAGAGTTGGATTCTATCAGGACAAGCCAATCCGGGCACAAATATTCCTGCTTCTCTTTATTTTATCCAATCTGTGGATAGTACGGGAGAAACAATCTGGGATTTTGATCATTGGCTGATGCCCAACACGTATGAAACAGCATTGCCTTCAAATAGGGATAAAGCAATAGTGTTGCCTGATGGCAGTGTGGTTCTAGTAGGGCTGCAAGATGGTTGTGATTACATTACAGGAATCTCCGAACTAATCAAACTTACTCCATCAGGTTTGGTTGAATGGAGTCACGAATTTGGTGAGATGTCAGGATACAATCCCGACCGCTTCTTTGACCGATTGGCAACCAACGCAACCACCAAAATTGCCATTGCCTCTTCAGATAGCATCATATTTTTTCATTCAGATGGAACATTCATTTCCAAATGGGAAGTGGAAAATACGCCTGTAAGATGTATGCGATGGGAAACGGACTCCACGCTTTTGGTTGCCGCTTCATCAAAGGTCATTCGTTTTGGATTAGACGGAGAGATTTTAGACTCAATTTCGCTTCAGAACAACAGTTTGGGAATAGATATTCATCATACTTCTGGTAAGGTTTGGATAATGACTCAGGATTCTATCCATGTGCTAGACGAACAATTTCAGCCCATTTCAAGCATTAATCTTTCCTCTTTATCAGGCACGATACGTGATTTTAGAGAAGTTGATGGAGCGGTTTGGGTGACTGACAAAAATGGATTGTGGAGCATTTCATCAGGATATGAACTCGTAAACGAGCTGATGTTCAGCAACCAAGTTGTATCATCTGATATTCTTGATGGCGTTGTGATGACCGCATCAACCATCGAGCAGAACAATCGCACAACAGGATTGATGAAAAGCTATCTGCTGGATGGAACTTCCGTAGAACATGCTGATGATGTGGAGTTGTTAGTTCATGTGGATTCAATTGTGACCGTTACAGGTTTCAATAGTGGTCCAGAACCAATTTTCGTTCATTGGGCGTACTTGACTCCAAGCATCATCAACCATTCGCAAACTGTGTTGAGCAAAGTGATGGTCTCCTATTCTGAGCAATATTTACCAGGGTTTTGCGGCCCTGGTGGCGTGTCTCTGATCACAGAAAGCATTGACCTAACCTATTCAGATACCTTGGCGCTGAATTTCCCAGCTTTCCGAGTTGGTTACTATGGCCCATTTACTGGAGATAGCACAGTAACCTATTCAGTCTGCCTGGTTGCCGAAAGTCCGAACGACCATCTCGACATCTTTCCTTCCGACAATATCTGGTGTGAGAATTTAAATTTTGTATTACCTCTTGGTATAAACCAACCAACCACATCTCCCCTTACTATTTATCCCAACCCAACTACTGGAATTGTGAATCTGCCGCAGATTGGCAACCTTAAATGGCAATTGTTTGATGCTACTGGAAGATTGGTTGCTGAAGGAAGCGGAGGAAATCAGATTGATCTGAGAGCGTTTGGGTTGATGGAACAGGTTTATTTGTTGAAGCTGAAGGCTGACAGAGATGAAACCAATGTGAAGCTGATTCTCCTGAATTAGCCTTGCGCACGTGCTAATTTTTCATTTTCAACACGTGCAGGTCAAATTTCCGTATCTTTGCACTAATTGAAAGAAATCTGCGCAATGAACACGAAACTCACATTAACGATTGACGAATTTGTAATTAACAAGGCAAAACGCTACGCGAAAGGTCAGGGTAGAAGTCTGTCTGATATGGTCGAGAATTATTTTAAAGCCATTGTAGATGACCAGACGGAGAATGCTAAAAACGAGGCACCACTTACACGGTCGTTACGTGGTTCGTTCAAGTCGGATGTTTTTGATTACAAAGAGGCTCTGACAGAAGAACTGGCTAAGAAGTACCTGTAATGGACAAGGTTCTGCTTGACACCGATGTGCTCCTTGATTTCTATTTGGATAGACAGCCGTTTTCAGAATTCTCGTCTCAGGCAATCGCATTGTGCGAACTGAAGGAGATAAAAGGCTTTGTAACACCAGTCATCATTAGTAACCTCTATTATCTTCTCAGACGAAACGCAACCCATAATAAGGTCATTTCAAAAATGTCCGTTCTACTTTCTTTCGTTGATGTACTCGTAATGGACAAGAGCGTGATTCTCGATGCTCTGAAGTCTGGCTTTCGGGACTTTGAAGACAGCTTGCAACATTCATCAGCCGTTGCCAACGGTCAAATCAATATCATTCTGACCCGGAATATAAAGGATTACAAAGCAAGCAACCTGAGCGTGATGACGCCTGAAACGTACGTCCTTTCAAGACGTATCGCTTGAATTCTCACTTACTCTTATATATCAGGTAGCTAAAGTCCTTCTCATTCAGAACTTCGTTTGCAATTTTAAGAAGTTGAGAAGAGGTCAACTCCTCTATTTTAACAGCAATTTCTTTCCAGGTCCGCACTTCATCAAAAGCCAAAATGCTTTTGCCAATGCCAAGCATTTGACTTTGATTGTTCTCTTGTCCGATGGCTACTTGTCCCAACAATTGCTGTTTGGCTTTATGTAATTGTAGGGTTCCAAGTCCTTTTTCGCGAAGCAAACGAAGTTCTTTATGCGTTAAGTCGATACATTTCTTCAAATACTTCTCGTCCATTCCAAGATAAATTGAGAACAAACCAGTGTCTGAATAGGTCGAATAATTGGTTTCTACATTATAGGTGTAGCCGTGTCGCTCGCGCAAACTCATGTGCAAACGAGCATTCATTCCGGGTCCACCAAGAATATTACTGAGTAGAAACATACCAATCCGATCTTCATGATCAGAAGCATAAGCCACGTTTCCCATCATTAAATGGGTCTGGTAATTCGACTTCTTCTCTTCTAATCGAGCTGGTTTGTATCCAGAAAAAATGGACTTTTCAGTAACTAAATCATTTGAACCCAGCTCTTCGCTGAAGTTCTGATCAATCATTTTCTTCAACTTGTTGAGATTGACCTTTCCAACTGATGCAATAACCATTTGATCGGTACGATAACCACGTTTCAAAAACTGCCTTACCGACTTCTCATCAAAACTATATACGCTCTCCGGAGTTCCCAGTGTTCCCCGGCCCAAAGGGTCATTGGCAAAAACCAATTCGTCAAATTCATCGAAAATCATTTCCGAAGGAGAATCGAGATAGGAATTAATCTCATCCACAATCACCGATTTCTCCTTTTCCAACTCTTTGAATGGAAATGTTGAGTGAAACACAATATCGTTGAAGAGTTCAATTGCTCTAGCATAATGCTCGCTGAGAAAAGTGGCGTGAACTACGGTTTCTTCCTTGGTAGTATAAGCGTTTAACTCACCACCGATATCTTCCATGCGACTTAGCACGTGATACGCTTTGCGTTTTGCGGTTCCTTTAAAAATGACGTGTTCGATGAAATGGGCAAGTCCTTGTTCATTAGGCAACTCATCTCGCGAACCCATGTTTACGAAAAAACCCAAATGCGCCACGGGCGAATTCACTTCCTTATGAATACACCGAATACCATTCGGTAAAGTCCACCGCTCAAAATGTTCTTCCTGCATGGGCTAAAAGTACTTCTTGAGAACTGGAAATTTACTCAATACGTAACTCTCAATGCGTGGCGTATTTACCACCGAGAGTAAGGCGCACGTCAAAAACGGCAAGGAAATGACCTTGTAACGGACAATTGCACCGACTACTGGAGTCACCAACCCAGTCAAAATCAGTATAACCAAGGCGAATGAAAGTGAGACATAAAATACTGGATTTGAGAGCGTTAACCGTTGAAAAAACAGCACAGACATAAGTAAAAGAACGAGTACAAAAAGGTTCTCCAACCCCGAAAGAACCATGAACGGAGAACGGATGTTCCAAGGAAAAGGACGGAAAGTCGCATTTACCAAAGCAACAGGTACTGCTTTCAGAACACTCCAAGCATTCGGTTCTAATTTGGGAATGTCGATGGTACTTCCAGTTTTACCATAATCAAGCAGGACGGTTTGTTCAGTTCCTTTATCGAGTAGATAAGTTGAGACATCTGCCAACCTTGCGTCTTTCCAATAAACAGCTGTAATCACCGTCTTCGTTACCAGTTTTTTGCGGTCAGAAATGAACTCTAATTCATCATAATTTTCTGCCCCTATATATAAGGTGTCTTTTGCACTCGTTTCGATGTACGTTCCACCCGCTGCCAACTGATAAAATTCATACTGCCGTTGCGCCATTCTTTTAAACAGACTTTTATCTGGAAAGGCCTGCGCCAAGAATATCAGTGCAGCAAATCCAATTGAGAAGACAGTCAAAAACCAAATTGATGGATGTACCGATTGGAACCTTCTAGCTAATAACCATCCTACCAAACCAACTCCTATTGCGGCCAGCGCAAAGCTCTTGACTGTTACCAAGAAGAAAAGGCTGAGCAGAATTAAAACCGCTTTCTGGATGGAGAAACCATCATTTGTAAGCTTCATTACACCATAAAGGAACAGCCCCATTCCGAAGAGCAAGAGTGGTTCTTTCAGTACGCCAGAAGCCCAGAACATCATTCCTGGCATGAGTAAAACGCCAGCGAAAAACCACTTCTCTTTTGATGGCGCCATCTGTTTCAGAAAATGGAGAATTCCTGTAAGCCCAACCAATCCTAGGAAATTGGCCACCACGCTATGCACGTTATAGTGTCCGAGTGAGAACAATCTGACAAAGGCGTTAAATCGGATGATGGTGTGCGTATCGTTCGCAATGCTGCTGCCGTACGGCCGATACCAATGGTTCATCGTGTCGTAATACGGCTCGAAATGAGGCGTATCATTCATCACCCCGAAAAGCATTTTAAAATAATCGGCTGGATGCTGACTCAAAGCCGAAAACATCACCATTCCATCATCATAATACTTCCAGATATCGGCTGTGGAACGATCGGTGTAGTAATAGGTATATATAAGGTATAGCAGAAACCCGCTCAACACTTTCAGTACAAATACAACTTGAAACCATCTGACCGGAATTTTCCCAATCCGGAAGAATTTCATCCTCGAAATAAGGAACAGGAACAAGGCCATGTAGCCAAGCGTCAATACGGTTCCTATTAAATGATACATGCCTTCAAATGTAATTTGTTTCAACGGGTAAGAATACATGTCCGTTCCATGTTGAAAACTATGAGACTTGCCGTCCGTGTTTAAAACCTGTTCTAGAAAGCTGTTGGTTACTTTTGTAGCACATTTCAATCTTGATTTTGCCAAATGAGCAACACCACAACCAACCAATTGACTACCCTAGAAACAGCAAAAGACCTTGGGTTACTTCCAGAGGAATTTGAGAAGATCAAAGAAATTCTAGGCCGTACTCCAAACTTTACCGAACTGAGTATTTTCTCAGTAATGTGGAGTGAGCATTGCAGCTACAAGAACTCCATCACTTGGTTGAAGACGTTACCAAGAAAGGGTTCTAAAATGTTGGTTGAAGCGGGTGAAGAGAACGCAGGTATGGTTGATATCGGTGATGGTTTGGCATGCGTATTTAAGATTGAATCGCACAACCACCCTTCTGCTTTGGAGCCATATCAAGGAGCAGCAACGGGTGTTGGTGGCATCAACCGCGACATCTTTACGATGGGTGCGCGACCAATTGCACAATTAAACTCACTACGTTTCGGAAATCCAGATTTGGACAAAACCAAATGGTTGGTGAAAGGTGTCGTAAAAGGTATTGGAGACTATGGAAATGCGTTCGGAATTCCAATGGTGGGTGGTGAAGTTTTCTTTGATGAATGCTACAATCAGAATCCATTGGTAAACGCCATGTCTGTCGGAGTTTTGGAGGTTGGAAAAATGGTTTCCGCAACTTCTTACGGAGTTGGAAACCCTGTTTTCATTGTCGGTTCTTCCACTGGAAAAGACGGAATTCACGGAGCAGCTTTTGCGAGTAAGGATATTACAGAAGAAAGCGCTGGCGATCTTCCTGCCGTTCAGGTTGGTGATCCATTTCAAGAGAAATTGTTGTTGGAAGCCTCTCTCGAGGTTATTGAGACTGGTGCCGTTATCGGAATGCAAGACATGGGTGCAGCAGGAATCACTTGCTCCACTTCGGAGATGAGTGAGAAAGGCGGTCACGGAATGGACATCTGGCTAGATAAAGTCCCAACCCGTCAGGAAAATATGCTTGATTGGGAAATCCTATTGAGCGAATCTCAAGAACGAATGCTAATCGTTGTGGAGAAAGGCAAGGAAGAAGATGTTCTTGCCGTTTTTGACAAATGGGATTTGAATTGTGTTGAGATTGGCGTGGTTACCGCACCGAATCTTGGTGAAAAAGGTGGGACGCTTAACTACTATATGAAAGGCGAATTGAAAGCGCAGATTCCAGCTTGGGACTTGGTGCTTGGCGGTGGTGCTCCGATTTACGAACGTGAATACAAAGAGCCTGATTATTACGCTGAATTCCAAAAGTTCAATATCGACCAACTTCCAGAACCTGAAAGCTTGAAGGACGCTGCTTGGCATTTGATTGGTCATTTGAATATTGCCTCCAAGAATTGGGTGACTGAGCAATACGATAGCATGGTCGGCACAGTGAACATGAGCACAAATGCACCTTCTGATGCTGCTGTTGTGAATTTGAAAGGAAGTAATCGTGCCTTAACAATGACGGTTGATTGCAACGCTAGATACGTAAACGCAGATCCTGAAAAAGGAACACAAATTGCGGTAGCTGAAGCGGCTAGAAACCTCGTTTGCACCGGATCTGAGCCAACAGGTGTCACCAACTGCCTCAACTTCGGCAATCCATATTCTCCTGAAGTTTATTGGCAATTTGTTGGTGCCATTAAAGGAATGGGAGCAGCTTGTCGCAAGTTTGATACGCCCGTAACTGGTGGTAATGTGAGTTTCTATAATCAATCCGTTTTTGGAGACAAAACAGAGCCTGTTTTCCCAACCCCAACCATCGGCATGGTCGGTATTTTGAGCGATAAGAACAACCGCATGACCTTGAACTTCAAGAATGCTGGCGACCTCATTTACTTGGTTGGAGCTTCAAGAAATGAAGTAAACTCATCAGAATACCTCTACAGTTTTAGAGGAGTGAAAGGTTCTCCTGCTCCATACATGGATTTGGACGAAGAATTCGATTTCCAACAGCAGATTCTTTCTCTTATCGGTGAAAAAGCGGTACAATCTGTTCACGATGTTTCTGATGGTGGTTTATTCGTAACCGTTCTTGAATCGGCCATGCCAAATGGTTTTGGTTTTGAGATCGAAACAGACGAAGAAATCAGAAAAGATGCCTTCTTATTCGGTGAAAGCCAAAGTCGCGCGGTTGTTTCCGTTTCAGCAGAAAATCAGGAACGTTTTGTGGAATTGATGTCTGCATCTGACGTTGATTTCTCTTTTCTCGGAACAGTTACCAAAACCAACCAAATGGTTGTAGATGGCGAAGATTTCGGAAAGGTTAGCGAAGCAGCGAAAACGTACAATACGGTTCTTGCGAATAAGATGAACGGCTAAAATCTGTTCTGGTACGGGCGTAAGGCATTACGTCCTTATATCCAAAGACCTAGTAGGTTTTGAAAACCTACTAGGTCTAGCTAACTGAAAATAGGGGTTTTCCTTTTCGCCTGCCACAGATCTCCTTCAAGGTTTTTTAGAACCGTGAAGGTCTTGCGGCCAAAAGAAAACAGTCGTCAACTTTCAGAAAGTTGACGGCTGTATATCTTAGATTAGTTGTAGACCAAACGAGTGAACCTTCGGAATTCTTACCCGAATCACCGCACCCGCTTGTCTCGCTGACAGCCTGTCCTGAGTTTTTATCGAAGGATCTGAAGCGTCTCATCACATCAACGGCACACGTTACGCAAAAGGCTCAACGTGCCAGTGTGGAGAATTATTAGGCTGCTTTGTCGAGAATGTGGAGAACTGTTTTTATCCCTGAGCAGGATTTGACCTGGTCGGCCAACACGGTTTCTACGCTGAGCGTACTGCCATCGACTGCAAAAAACTCTATCTCATAGCCCTTTGCGTTAGCATAAACATGAGCTACCACACCCACATCGCCTTTTACATATTGCGTATCGGGAAGGTCTTGGGTCAGATACACTCTTTCAAATTCCTTTATCATAATCAAATCTTATAGGCAGTAACAAATTTAAGGATTTTCTCATTTTCAACCTTTATCCATACACTCCTCATATTGTGGCTTCTGCCATTTGGGAATCGCATCGAACCTTCGACAATATATTTGATGCCGAGCGGGGTATTCAACGTTTTTGTAACATCATTGGACAGAACCTGTGATTTGAGCAGCGCATCAAGTTCTTGAAAATTGCCGAGGTCAATGCCATTGGCTCTGAAAAAGTCGGCCTTTGCCTTTCCGTCAGGATGTTTAGGGTCAAGAAGGTAATTCTGGAGTTTGTCCTTTGGTATCTGTAGAATGCTGTCGGGCGGTATTTTCATTCAGTACTCCAGCTATCGGTAGTTCAGTGTGGGTCAAATATACGGCTATAAAAAAAACCACTATCTGCCTTATGCGGCTTCAAGCCCACATTACAACGACCTAACGGATAAATGGATGAAAGGCGAGTTCAAAAGAATGGGTTGGGGAAAGGTTGAAGGGAAAGAGTTGCGGTTAGAATCCTGATAAACCGAACGCCTTACGCGAAAAAACTAAACGCGAGCTAGTGGGAACTTTCCTTTCCTCTGCCACAGATCTCCTTCAAGGTTTTTCAGAACCGTGAAGGTCTTGCGGCCAAAAGAAAACAGTCGTCAACTTTCAGAAAGTTGACGGCTGTATATCTTAGATTAGTTGCACTTGTGTGCTTGAGGCGTAAACTGATTGTGTTCTGTTCCACACAATCTGTCTAAGGCAGACTGCGGAACTCTTGCGCGTGCCGATGCGGAACACTTAGCCGAGCGGGGTATCCCATCAAGGGCATGGCACTTAACAGCCCTGAAAGGGCGATATAGCTGTATAGGAGAACTCCTTGGTTTACCTCTGAAGACACGCGGTTTGGAAAGGCTTGCTATCGGAGAGTCACTCATCAAGGGGCACGCGTTACGCGAGGGGCTAAACGCGCACCATCGGATCTGTGCGGACGGGGTTATGGGTTTTTCATCTGTTTTGCCCCGTGTCGCACCGACAGCACTTCAATGGTCTCTTCTTCTGTTAATTGGTAAACAACTCTGTATGCGCCTTCAATAACTTCGCGAATATGTTCCAATTCAAATTCAGGGACAACTCTGCCCGAAAGAGGAAATGATTTGAGAATCGAGGTGGATGAAAAAAGTCTGGTCACGGTAATTTCGGCATAATGGACCGAATCTTTTGCAATGAATTCTGCAATTTCCTCCAAATTATCAAGCGCGTTGGAGGTCCAAATTACCTGAGCCATTTTTTGAGCTTTTTCTTAGCCTCGGCTTCTGTATGGACTCTTCCTTCTTTAGAATCTTCCAGCCCTTTTTCTACTGACTGAATAAACAGTAATCGTTCAATCAATTCATCAATAGTAAAATTAGCGGGAAGATTTTTTACAGAATCAATTACAGATATTTTTGAGAGCATAATCATTAATTTGAACCAAAGATAATTGCTTCGCGCCAAAATGACAAAAGCAGTTCTGAGTTTGCGTACGGCCACAAGACCGAAGTGCGAGAACCTGAAATACGAATAGGGCCGTCAACTTATGGAAGGTTGATGGCTCTGAAGTGTGTAACGTAAAGGATTGATGCTGCTTGTATCTGAAGATCAGTTGCAAACTGATCGTGTAGCAAACCAAACAAGTAATCCTTCGGAACACTTGATTGGGCAGTGCTTCTGTTTTACCGTTTATTCTGAAGGAACCAGTCCACCCAGGCATCCATTTGGTTAACAGAATTAGGCCTGAGCAGGATTGTTCTGTCGCTATCGAGAAGAAACATGGTGGGTGTGCCGAATACATGATAATCCTTTACGATTTGACTATCCCACTTCTTATAATCGCAAGTGGAGATGAACGGAAAGTTTTTGCTAAAACTTTTGTAAGCTTCTTTGTCCTCATCGAGTGAAATAAATACCACTTCAACACCTTGTGATTTCCATTTTGCATACAATTCCACTATTTCTGGAAGTTCTTCCGTGCATTTGGGACACCAACTGGCTCCAAATACAACAACCGTGTACTTGTTCTTTAAATCAGAGAGCTTATTGGGAGCATTATTTTGGCCATATCCCGGAGCGAAATTGTCTCCATTAAACTGAATATCAGGAGCGATATTTCCTTTTTTCATGGCTCGGTAGGTTTCCAATTGCTTGGCAAGGTCACTGTCAATGGTACAACTCTCTTCATTTAACACTTTTATTGCCAAATATTCTGAAGCTTGAAACAAGCTGTGGCGCTCCAATAAATCGAAGAGGAAATCGGTAACTTCGTTGAGTTTTTTCTCGTCTTTTATGAGACGTGCCATCATGGCGTCTATGGAAATTTTCATCTCAATGAATACAGAATCCAATGATTTACCGCTGTTTTCCAATAGCCAAAAATGACTCTCAATAGCATCTTTAAATAAGCCGCTTTTATACAGGCGTTGGTCTGTATAATCCATGTTGCGAAAAGCAGCAAGAGTTGACGGGATTTCCTCTGCACGATACTGTGCCACCACTGAGACAGAGCTTACCAATTTTCGAGTAGGTAAAAACCAGCTTACGTAACTATCTTTTGGCAAACTTGCTAAAAATGCAGCGTCTTCGTCTTTGATGCGGTTTTTTTCGTTTTGAATGGATTGATTTGGGGTTTTCTGCGCAGCGAACAACAGGTCTAGTAAATAGATTTTCTCCAAGTAAATCCATGCACTCAATGCTTGCTCTCGCCTAGGATGTTCCTTTGCATATTGTTCAAACCATTGGTTTTCTTGTCCTTTTACCACTTTAATGGTTTCAACATAACTCAATGCTTCTCCCTGTATCTCAATATCCTCTCCGCTTAAAATCAAAAACAAAGCCTTTTCATCGGTCGACATGAGATAGCCAACTCCACAATCCGACTTAGAATAATTGAGTTGGAAGTTGCCATTGGCATCAATAATGGTGGTTGAAATGGGATAGGTTTTAAGACTATTAAAACCTTCTAAACGAATTTCTTGGTTGACAAGAACGGAAAGGTTGCCGGTGATGGTTTGGGCATAACTCCAAAAGCAAACAAATTGGCATAAAACGAAGGCTATTGACTTAGTCATTCATAATAATTTTGATAAGTTTTCCCGTATAATCGGACATGAAATGAGGAATATTCAATAGGCCATCCTGATAAGAAAGATTTTTTAAAGAATACCGAATTCGAAGAGGTGGATTGAATTTTTGATGATACAGTTGCAAACTTCTACTTTTAATATTTTCGTCACTTTTCACTTCTATTGGAATAATATCGTTTTCATACTGCACTATAAAATCAACCTCTGCTGTATTACCTGAAGACCAATATCTTGGGAGGTCATCAAATTGGGTGACTAGACTTTGTAAAATATAATTTTCCGTCATTGACCCTTTAAATTCCGTAAACAAACGAGAACCTTCGGCATAAGCAGTTGGAGCAAGCCTGGCCATTTTACGCATAATTCCAACATCTAAAGCATATAATTTGAACGCACTTACATCGTCATAAGCAGCTAGCGGAATGCCAGGTTTTGTGCTCAATTTTACTTGATAAACCAAGCCAGAACGAACCAACCATTGAATAGCATCTTCATATTCCCTCGCTCTAGCCCCAGTTCTAACCAATTGGTAAACAAATTTTTTATTTTCACGAGCCAGTTGACTTGGCAAGGAATCAAACACTTGCCCAATTTTTGCCACATCGCTCATTACAGGATGCTTTACAAAATCTCCTTTGTAAGACAGAATTAGATTCTGCAAGACCGTTTCACAAGCATCGAATGTGTGTTGCTCATTGAATGCATTTAATACCGCAGGCATTCCACCTGTTACGAGGTATTTTTTAAAACTATCCACTAAGTCATTGAAGAAAAATTCTGGTATGGCTTCAACCGTATCAATTTGATCTAAAAAATGAGCCAATCTTTCATTCCAATAAGGCAAAACTTCGCGAAATGATAGTGGATAAAGTGTCATAAACGCAACTTTTCCCACTGGAAAGGAGGAGCCTGAATGTAATACGATACCCAAAAGCGAGCCCGCACTTACAACTGGAATTTCTGGTTTTTTTTCTGCAAAATATTTCAGGGCATTCAAAGCTTCGGGGCATTCCTGAATCTCATCAAAAATAATGAGCGTATTGGCATTAATGCTGATACCGCTAATCAACGAAAGTGAATTTATAATACGGTCAACATCTTTATTTTTCTCAAAAAAACCTTTCAATTCAGGGCGTTCGTCAAAATTAAAATAAGCAAGCTGTTCAAAATGGGTTTCGCCAAACCATTTCATGAGGTAGGTTTTACCTACCTGCCTCGCCCCTTGAATGATTAACGGCAACCTATTTGGGGTATTTTTCCAATCTAACAGCTTATTTTCTAAGGCTCTCTTCATTCATAAGTGTATAAAATGTGATTTAAAACACAAAAATGATATTTATTAATGAATAAAAAGGCTTAATCAAAGAAAAAGTTGTTAATTCTTCATGAATAATGAGGGTTAAGACTTTGAATGATTGTAAGTGGAATTCGGCCGCTTACCTGTATTTAAAAACTTCCTGCCCGCCAAAGACGAATCAGGAAGTTAAGTAATCACCCTTCGATAGGCTGAAGCATCTCATCTCATCCACGGCACGCGTTACGCGAAAAGCTAAACGCGCGCCATCGGGTAAATAGTTAAAAAGCCCTAACTCCCCTTACTGAAAAGGTGGTATTCTTATTGGAGTTGGGTGCGTAGCCACTGAGGAAGGTGAAGGAGAACGCATAGGTAGCATAGGTCTCCGTGCTACTCCAATAGGTAGCTGATGGTGATAGTAAAGTGAAACCACCAGCTCTTAGGGCTTTGTTGGAGTGGTCACGGTTAATATAAAGGCGGTTTAACTCATCAATAGAGGGCAAATACCAACCAGCACCTAAACCAGTAACATAAGTTGCTGCTGCACTACTTGTCATTAAACCTGTATTGTATGCTCCATCTTCTGTACGGTTTGCACCGGTTAAAGTACCTGAGGCTTGCCAAACTGCTGCACTTTCAGTTTTGCTCACAATTAAGCCGTGCTCTAAACCATCGCTACCTTTGTATAAGTAGTAAATAATCCCACCAAGGTAATCTTCGCCAAGGTAATGAGAGCCACCACCTGCTGCTCCTGTTGCACCAGTTGCTCCAACTGCTCCAGTTGCTCCGTCAGTTCCGTTTGTCCCTGCTGTTCCTGTATCACCAGTTAAACCTTGAATACCTTGTGAACCTGTTGCTCCTGTAGCTCCGCCTCCTCCCAAAGGAATCCATGCTGAGCCATCCCAACCTTCATATTGACCAGATTTGAAACGAATTGTTCCTGCACCACCAATAGGAGCAGCGGTAGTATTGGTGAAATCACTTCCAATCTTAATCGCTCCATTTACGTCCAGCATTTCTGCCGGGTCTGTTGTGCCACCGACCTTCATGCCCTGTTGAGCGGTTACTAGGAAAGGAAGGCACAGCATAGCTGTTAGAACAACAGCTATGCTGTGTTTAAGAAGAGAATAAATACACAACATTGAGAAGTGTTTTTTTTTTGATAATTTTGTAGCAATTTTACAAAAAATAATGCCGCTAAGTTAAAGTGAGAGCGATTAATCCTCTTCCGAACAGACGGTCTCCGAAGTATATCCTGTTGAGTTTCCAACAAAATTCGCCCATGTAGTTCCCCCCGCTCGCAAGAGTTCCATCGAATCTCTTGTGCGGAACACAACACGATCAGTTTGCAACTGATCTTTAAATAGCATCAACCATCTATTCACATCCACCTTTGATCGTTTCCGTAATTCAAACCACGCCCAATGGAAAACAAAAGCCCAACATTACTAAAATGCTTTTCTGTTCAGAACACGTTACGTTTCTCGCAAAAAAGATGGCTTAAACCAACTCGTTACTTGTTCGGTTTATGACTTCCATAAACAGAACTCATCAAAGTACATTTGGTGAGTTTCAGTGAAAGCTTATTTTTGGACACCGTTGTAAACTTCAACCAAAAAAAGAAAAATTATGAGCCGTCCACTTCCTTTAGATATGATGTACCGTTGGGAAAAAGAATCTCCCGACCTAGTTTATATGCGCCAACCTATAAACGGTAAGTGGCACGAATGGACCTGGAAAGAAACAGGTCAGGAAGTTCGGAAAATGGCCGCATATCTTAAAGGACTTGGCTATGAACCGGGTACTAAAATTGCCATGATTTCTAAGAACTGCGCCCATTGGATTATTGCCGATTTAGCTATTCAAATGGCAGGCTACTGCGGAGTTCCGTTGTACCCAAATCTGAATGATGATACCATCAAGCAGATTTTGGAGCACAGCGAATCTAAGTTGCTTTTTGTTGGAAAGTTAGACGATTGGGCTTCCATGCGACCGGGAGTTCCTGATAACGTAAAGTGCATTGCGTTCCCTTTTTATACCGAGCCTGGCTATGACGAATGGAATGATCTTGTAAAAAATATTCAGCCAATTAAGGAAAATGTTCATCGAGATCCGATGGATATGGCCACCATCATTTACACTTCGGGAACCACCGGAATGCCTAAAGGTGTCATGCACAAGTTTCACAACTTTGGTTGGGCAGCAGAGAAAGCAATGGAAGAATTGAAACTGCAATCCCACACCCAACGTTTTTTTTCCTACCTCCCACTTTGCCATATTGCTGAAAGACTGTTGGTAGAAATGGGAAGTATTTACACGGGTAGCCAAGTTTCATTTGCAGAATCGTTGGATACGTTTGCAGCCAATCTTGCTGAAACGAAGCCAACCGTTTTCCTTGGAGTTCCACGAATTTGGAGCAAATTCCAACAGGGAATTTTGGGGAAAATGCCACAGAAGAAATTGGACTTATTCTTAAAAATTCCAATTCTAAACGGAATTGTAAAGAAGAAAATCCAAGCTGGATTGGGACTTCAAGAAGCCGAAAACGTATTTACAGGCGCGGCTCCAACGCCAGATTCGCTCATCAACTGGTTTGCTAAACTGGACATCAACATTCAGGAAGCTTACGCCATGACAGAGAACTGCTGCTACAGCCACGTTACCCGAAATGACGCCATTAAGGTTGGATACGTTGGGCAACCGTTGCCTGAATGCGAAGTGAAACTGAGCAACATAAAAGAAATTCTTGTTAAGCACGAAGCATTGATGGATGGTTATTACAAGGAGCCAGAATTGACGGCAGAAACAATGGTTGATGGCTGGCTGCGTACGGGTGATGAAGGCTACATTGATGATGAAGGGTTCTTGAAAATAACTGGGCGTGTAAAAGACCTATTCAAAACATCCAAAGGGAAGTATGTCGCTCCGTCTCCAATTGAAATGCACATTTCGGAGAATGCTGATTTAGAACAAGTCTGTGTTGTTGGAGATGGACTTCCACAACCAATTGCACTGCTTGTAATTTCTGAATCTGGTGCGTTGAAGTCAAAAACTGAGTTGACCGACAGCATTCTTAAAACGCTTGACCGTGTAAATCCTTTGTTAGACCATCATGAACAAGTGAAAAAGGCAATTGTGATTAAAGAAGCTTGGACTATTGAGAACGAGTTGCTTACGCCAACGATGAAAATCAAGCGTAATCCGATTGAGAAAATCTACCATAAGCATTACGAAACGTGGTACGAATCGTCAGACAGAATTATCTGGGAATAATTTTCAGAATAAACCATTGAAGAAAGCCGCTTAACCAGCGGCTTTTCTTTTGGGTATAACTTGCCTGACATTAATCATGTTCTAGCAAGACAGATGTAATTAAGGGTTGGAGGTATTAATCCTTAATTGCGCACATTACTTACCATCTTCATGAACAGCACACGAAACTTATTCATTCTTGCAATTGCACTCAGCTCTGTTTTCGGTTGTAAATCCAAACAAGAAGAAATCAAACCGCAATACAAAACGCTTGTCGAATCTGTTTATGCTTCGGTAATGGTTGAACCTGAAGACCTTTATCAGGTTTTTCCAACCGCATCAGGCGTTTTGACGCGCGTTTTCGTGGAAGAAGGAGACACGGTTCGCGTCAATCAGTTGTTGGCTGAAGTTGAAGCAGACGAACCAGAAATCAATGCGGAAAACGCAGCTTTGAATTCAAAGCTTTCGCAGGCAAGCTATTCGGGAGCGGCAAGCATTCTATCACGAATCAAAGATAACATTCGGGTTGCTGAAGATCAGCTCCGCATCGATTCGTTGAACTATGCACGGCAGCAACGATTGGCCGAAAACAAAATCGGTTCTCAAGTAGAACTTGAAAACAGAAAATTGAAGTTCGAATCTTCCAAAAATCAGCTTGAAACGCTTCGGTCAAATCTCACCGAAACCGATCGTGAATTGAATAATAAACTCAAGCTTTCTAAAAATGAATTGAGCCGTGCGCTGTCGCGATTGGAAGATTATTCCATTAAATCACGTATGAACGGTCGTGTTTATTCACTTCTTCAGAAAGAAGGCGAATTGGTTAATTCGCAGCAAGCATTTGCCGAAATCGGAAAACGCGAATCTTTCATTCTAAAAATGTTGGTGGACGAAGTGGACATCTCGAAATTGAAGATTGGGCAACAAGCGCTCATTACCCTGGATGCATTTGGAGATACGGTTTTCGAAGCAGAAATAAGCAAGATTTATCCTTCGAAAGACGAACGAACACAGACCTTCATCATAGAAGCTTCGTTCGTTTCGCCACCAGCTGGATTGTATAATGGACTTGCTGGCGAGGCGAATATCGTCATCTCAAAATCTGAAGATGTGCTGGTTATTCCATCCGAATTCCTTTTCGATGAAACCCAAGTGAATACCAAAAACGGTAAGGTTGCCGTGACTATCGGCAAACGCAACATGGAATGGATTGAGATAACCTCTGGTCTCGATACAAACGCTATTCTAAAAAACCCATAATACGTTGACGAATTACCGCGTCATATTGGATATTACTCGAACTCACCTGCTTTCGCGAATTAAACAGTCGGGCGTTGCGGCTTTGGGTGTGACTTTCGGTATTGGGATGTTTATTACCATGATTGGCTTCATGACGGGTCTTAATGGCCTGTTGGATGGTTTGATTCTCAATCGAACGCCACACATTCATATCTACAACGAAATTGAACCGAGCGAAGAACAACCGATTGACCTCTTGACCGAGTTTAGTCAGAGTTTCAATGTGGTTTCTTCTATCAAACCCAAACAGAACCAAAAACGAGTTCATAATGCGTTGCCACTGATTTCTCAACTCCGAAAAGATGAGCGCGTGAAAGGCGTTACTCCGCAGGTGAACGCGAATGTGTTCTACTTGGCTGGTTCTATCCAACTGAACGGAATTATAACAGGAATGAATGTGTTGGATGAATTGGAGCTTTTCAATTTTGGCGATTACATCGTTGAGGGCGACCCCAAAAGACCTCGTCAAGAACAACAAAGGAATTCTTTTGGGTTCGGGCATTGCGCAAAAAATGTCATTGAAAATCGGAGATCGCATACAAGTCAGTTCCATGGATGGTGGCATTATTCCGCTGAAGATTGTGGGAATTTTTCAAAGCGGATTAGCCGAAGTGGATAAGGTTCAGAGTTACGTGAATCTAAAAACCGCACAACAATTGCAAGGTGGTGGCAACGACTATATCTCAGATATCAACGTGAAGTTGTGGGACATGTCGTTGGCCCCGAAAATGGCCAAAGAAATCAGCCGTTTGCATAAGGTCACTGCCATCGACATTAAAACGGCCAATGCCCAATTCGACACGGGTTCTTCGGTCAGAAATTTGATTACGTATGTGGTTTCAATCACCTTACTAACCGTGGCTGGTTTCGGGATTTACAACATTCTCAACATGCTCATTTATGAGAAAATGAACGACATCGCCATCCTGAAAGCCACTGGATTTTCGGGCAACGATGTCAAACTGATTTTCATGAGTCAGGCCATTTTGATTGGATTGGTTGGCGGTATTCTTGGTCTCTTGCTTGGATTAACTGGTTCGATTATCATTGACAATATTCCATTCAATACGGCAGGATTACCCACCATCAAAACCTATCCGATTACATACGATTACGAGTATTACGTTATCGGGATGGTATTCGCGTTGGTTTCCACCTTTCTTGCGGGCTACTTGCCCGCGAAGAAGGCCGAGAAAATTGACCCTGTTGATATAATCAGAGGACAATGAGCAAGGTTCTGGAAGCTAAAAACATTCAGAAGCACTTCCGTTTTCCGGTCGACTTCCACGTGCTGAAAGACATTTCATTCAGTATTGACCACGGAGAATTCGTTTCCATTATGGGGAAATCGGGCTGCGGCAAATCGACCTTGCTTTACATCCTTTCAACGATGGATACGGACTACGAGGGCGAACTTTTTCTGGATGAGAAGCTAATAACCAATAACTCCGCAGACCAATTAGCTCGTTTACGAAACGAGAAGATTGGCTTTGTTTTTCAATTCCACTATCTGTTGCCTGAGTTCACGGTGCTCGATAATGTAATGCTCCCCGCACGGAAATTGGGAAGAAAGAGCTTAGACGAGATTCGAGAAGATGCGTTGGAGAAACTTCGATTGCTAGACATTCATGATCAAGCTCACAAAAAAGCTACGATGATTTCTGGTGGTCAGAAACAGCGCGTTGCCATTGCGCGTGCGCTAATCAACGACCCCGTAATTATTATGGGAGATGAACCTACGGGAAACTTGGACAGCAAGAACTCAGATACGGTTTTCAATATTTTCAGAGACCTTAGTAAAGAGAAGAATTTCTCACTCTTGGTGGTAACACATGATCATGATTTTGCAGACAAAACAGACCGTATCATTGAGATGGGAGATGGTAGGATTATCTCTGGTTAGGCTTTTAAAGTCTTAATCATTTCATGGAAGGATTAGCGTTTGGTTACATAACGTAATCCTAGATTAAACGTGCTTCCTTGGCCGTTATTTACAGCTTGCCAAAAATTAGTGTAGAGCAATTCCAAGGTTAACCTAGGCGAAACCTGGTATTTCACGCCTCCGCCAGATTGTGTGTACGTGGCACCTACCACCCAATCGATGTTCTCTGGCGAGCCATCGTTGTAAACAAACCGAGGTACAAATTGCGTCATTACGTACAAGGTTACTTTCTTGTGAGGAAACCAGCTGAGAAATGCACTTATCGGCACATCTACCATAGACGATTGTGTTTTAAACTTCGCGAAGCGAAATAAAAGGTCTACTTCTGCGAATAGCTGAAACTTATCTTTTCCAAAATCATAGGTGTAAAAGAACTGCGTCCACCAGGTATATCTGTTCCACTCCAACCAAAATAAGTTTCCATTTCCTGAGCCATCCGGATTAGAAAAGCCTTCGGCATTTTTCGCAAAAGGGATAATAATTGTGCTCTGAATAGAAAAATCTTTGATGCCTTTGAAGGGAGAAACTTTTACCCTAGGAGCAATGTAAGCTATGCCATACCGTGTGCTATCATTGTTCTGAAATCCGAAAGCCCTGCCAACCTGAGAGGCATTACTGCTTGTACTCCTACCCGACCCCCTTAAACTAATATCTACCCCAACATTTAATCGCGCATTTTTAGATACTCCGTAGGTAACTTGTATCAACGAAGTAGCAAATGTGGTTCTAAATCCTACTAAATCGGTACCCAACCAATTGTTCTTTGTTTCAGTATAAACCGAGTTGAACATTGTAATATCAAATTGCCCTTTTGTTAAGAGTGATCCTGCATTATATATCTGCGGATCAATTTGATTCGGATCAACTACATCTTCATTATTCTGAGCTACAACTGTACTCATTAAGCTTGATGTAAAAAGGACAGTCAAAACGATTTTACTGATTAATTTCAGCTTCATATCAAACGATTTCGTAGTAAGTAATAGCCCTAAGAATCCAATTAAAAGCGATAGTTAGCCAAATAAATACAAGGCTTTTAGTATCCGCAAGACACTTTGCATCAATTTTCAACTAGAAATTGGGTCTGTGTTTAACAACGGTGTAAAAGTGCTTAGGATACGTTCATTTTTCTGGTGCCTACTGATGTGTATTACCGTGGCTGATGCGAGTGCGCAGGAAAAATTTGTGTGGATTAAAGGAGAGGATGGGCAAATTATTTCTGGAGGATGGATGGTAAGGGACCAAAAGGTTGGATACTGGAAAAGTTATTACCCTACCGAAAAACTGAGAAGTGAAGGCCGTTATCAAAATACCAAAACGGGAACATGGAAAAGCTATTATGAAAATGGCCAACTCCACTTAATTGGCAACTATGTGGCCGGTGCTAAAGATGGCTTTTGGAAAACCTTTCGTGTAAACGGCAAGCTAAAAACTGAAGGTGGTTATGTGAGCGATACCCAAGCCGGTTGGTGGAAAACCTACAACGAAAACGGCACGTTACTTTCTGTAGGCCAATATGTTAATGGAAAACGCAATGGCTATTGGAAAACCTACAATCAGAATGGAGAAATTGAAAGTGAAGGTTATTTTGCTGACGGGTTAAAAGTAGATTGGTGGAAAAATTATGATGGTCAAGGCGTGCTGGTGTCAGAAGGCTCTTTTAGTAAAGACATAAAAAATGGCTTATGGAGGTTTTATTCCCAAGGCGTTTTATCAGAAGAAGGCTCTTTCTTCAGAGGCAAGAAAGTGGGGCTTTGGAAACGGTACAGCCCTTCTGGTTCGATAATGGAGGTATCTGAATACGATTAATAGGCTGTAATCAGAGTTGATAGTGCCAATACCAGCGGGATTAATAGATTCAATCCTATTAAAAGCCAGAGAAGTTTAGAGAACTTTCTCCTTAACAGCTTTAAAAATCCAATACGCCAAAAATACCCACGGAAATCCGTGAAACACGAGGTCGAACCAATCCATGCTTGTCATGCCGATTGCGCCACCTGCCACCCAACGAATCTTACCTATAATGTGTGGTTTTGGAACAAATGGAGCCAATCCGAGTGTGAGTGACACAAGACCCCAAGTGATAAGTTGCTGTTTCGTTTTTGCCTTCATGGCATCAAAGTTCCGTAACGATTTGATCTCCAACGGTGACAATCCACACAGATCATTCTTTGTATCTTTGAGTAAACACTTTTGTCATTGGACCTGAAGCACTTAAACTTGAATTAATTGAATGGTTGACCCAATTGGAGGATCAATCTACCATTGAGTATCTGAAAGTGGTAAAGGATGGTTCGGAAGAACAAAAGGATTGGTGGAATGACCTATCTGATGTTCAGAAAGCTGGAGTTGAGCGAGGGTTGAAAGACATTGAGAATGGTCGGACAACTCCACACAATATAGTAAGGAAGAAACACGAAATTTAATCTGTTTTCATCAGTCCTATCAGTTCAATCCGCGTTCTATTATCCCACCTCAAAACTGTTCCAGGTTTCAAATTTCCAGACTTCGAGAACCTCTTCTACTGAGATAGCATACGGTTTGTAAACACGATTGGACGAAACCAACTGAAAGCTTTTTTCAGCCTTTAGGTTATTGTAAACAAGTTTAAAAACCACACCATCGTCTTTGGTAATAATGATGCAAGGCGTACCGTTCTTTATCTCGCTCCAATCCTGAACAAACGAACCCGTTACCCACGCATTTTCGGGTATTGGTCGCATGCTATCTCCTTTTATCTGAAAGCAACGATACGTTCTATTCTTAGGCAGAAACGGCAGTTGAAACTTGGGTAGTTTCTCCACAAATTCAGGGTCGCCATAACCATTGGCATAACCAGCCTGAGCCTTGGTTGCTACCATTTCGATGTTCTCGTTTCCTTGGGTATCGGTGGTCACGGTTAGCAGACGCAATTTTTGCCCCGTGATATCGACATCCATTCCACGGTCTATTTCTGACAGTTGAAACTCAGACAGCTTGCTCAGATTATAACGAATCAACGCATCCAAACTTATCTTGAAATGCTCCGCCATGCGGATGAGTTTCGGAAACGGAGGCTGCACTCCTTTCTCGTAACCAATTAAGGTAGTACGACTCAGCTCTAGCGTTCGCGCCAGATCGGTCTGCGAAACATGCTTTCGCTCTCTCAGGAATTTCAGATTTGTTGAAAAAAACATTCGACCAAAATTGAATCACGAAAATAATGAATGTTTACATTATGGACGGGTTAATGTCGATTATTTAGACAATTAGGCGATTTGATAATTAGCGGATTAGCAAATGAGGGGAATATGCAAATGGTTGGAGTGGACGTAAATAGGTTACGGAGTGGGATAATAGCTTCGATATGAATCAAAAAGAAACACACTAGCATGAAACAAAAACCTTCTTCAATAAAGCTTTACGGAGCACAAAAACTGACCATTGATGAGATACTGAAATTGGAAACAATGAAGAAAAAGCAATACATGGGAACATTGACAGCAAAGGAGAAAAGCGAAATTCTAATAAGCGGGTTTATCAGTAATCTGAACAACCCAGATAATCACGACAGAAGCATATAAATTCCGAATCATGAAAAAAGAAGAACAATACAAAGCGCTTGTTGAAAAGCGCAAAGCTTGCAGAATATGTATGGAGCATGGGTTAGTCAACCCATCTGAAATTGAAAATGGAAAATATGATAGTGATGAAATTGGCCCATTGACCCGATGGCAAGGAAACTTGAACGCGGACATTATGATTGTTGCTCAGGATTGGGGAAGCACACGGGAATTCATTTTGATGGAGGGAGTTGACAGAGAAACCAATAAAACTGACCAAACCCTTATGGAAATGTTAACCCATCTCGGTATTCATTTCAAGTTCAATGAAAAATCAGAACGCCTATACTTCACCAATGCCGCATTATGCATCAGAGAAGGAGGGGCACAAGGCAATTTGAACAACAAATGGCTGACCAATTGTCGTCCATTCTTAAAAGAACAGATCGATATTGTTCAGCCTAAACTGATAATTGCTTTAGGTCAAATGACGCATAAAGCAGTTGTAAAAGCATTGAACATCGATGTTCGCATTCCCACTAGATTTTCAGAAACGATAAACCTTGAACCCGTCAAGTATCAAAACAGCCTGATCTTCCCTGTTTACCATACTGGATCACTGGGTTTACGAAACAGAAGAAAACCGCTACAGATAGAGGATTGGAAGCGAATTGAAAAGTATCTATAGAGCCATCAACCGCATGTCTGACTTTCCGTTTTGCTACCAGTAAATCCCCCGCCTCGTACCTCGGCACCCCCTTTGAAAGGGGGAATCGCAACTTACCAAAATTGTCAGGGGACGAGTTGTCTGTCGTCCATGGACCATGGACTATCGCCCATTCACTAATCCGCTAATTATCAAATCCGCTAATCGCCTCTTGAAATCCATCATCCACATAGACCTCGACACCTTTTTCATCTCCTGCGAGCGCTTGCTCGATAGCAGACTGATTGGCAAACCCGTGCTTGTTGGTGGCGTCACCGACCGTGGCGTGGTGGCTTCGTGCAGCTACGAAGCGCGGCTGTTCGGCATCCACTCGGCCATGCCCATGCGAATGGCACAGCAACTTTGTCCAGAAGCAATTGTGATAAAAGGCAACAGCAGCACCTACAGCAAACAATCGGATATCGTAACCGAAATTATCAAGGAAGAATCGCCCTTGTTTGAGAAATCGAGCATTGACGAATTCTACATCGACACCACAGGAATGGACCGCTTTTTCGGTTGCTACAAATGGTCGCAGGAATTGCGCACACGCATCATAAAAGAGACAGGACTTCCCATTTCGTTTGCACTTTCCACCAGTAAAACCGTGGCTAAAGTGGGAACGGGCGAAGCCAAACCAAACAACCACAAGGAGATTCCGAAGGACACCGAAATGCCATTCCTTGCTCCGCTTTCCATCAAGAAAATTCCGCAAGTGGGCGACCAAACCTACCGCATGCTACGCAGCATGGGCGTGGAGAAAGTGAAGACCGTGCAAGACATGCCGATGGAACTCATGGAGCGCGTAATGGGCAAAGCGGGCATTTCGCTGTGGAAGAAAACCCACGCTATCGACAACTCGCCCGTTATCCCCTATCACGAACGAAAATCCATCTCCATCGAACGCACATTTGAGAAAGACACCACCGACATGGTAAAGCTCAAAAGCATCATCAAAGCCATGGCCGAAAACCTCGCCTATCAGCTTCGAAATGGCGACAAACTCACCGCCTGCATCAGTGTCAAAATCCGTTATTCCGACTTCCAAACCACCAGCAAACAACTCCGCATTCCCTACACCAGTGCCGACCACACCATCATCCGAACCGTAGAAGAACTGTTCGACAAACTATACGACCGCAGAGTGCTCATCCGCCTGGTCGGAGTCCGGTTCAGTCACTTAGTTGGCGGTGGTTACCAAATCAATTTGTTTGAGGATAGCGAAGAACTCATCAAACTCTACCAAGCAATGGATGCCATGCGCAACCGCTTCGGACAGGATGCCGTCAAACGTGCGGTAGGAATGGGCTCCAAAGGCATCGGACGTAGCAATCCGTTCAACGGAGAACCACCCGTTATTCCCGCACATAGAAGGGCTTGATGCACCAGTAAGGGTTTGATGCATCAAACCCTTACTTCAAGCCTTACCTTTGCGCCTCAAATTCAGTAAAGCATGAGAAGTTACACGCCATCCGAAATGGAAACACCCGAACTGCACGGGCTGTTGCTGAGTGCCGTTGCACCACGACCTATCGCATTCGTGAGCACAATCGATTCGGAAGGAAGACCCAACTTGGCACCGTTCAGCTTCTTCAACGTGTTTAGCGCCAATCCACCAATCGCCATTTTCTCGCCAGCCAGACGTGTTCGTGGCAACACCACCAAGCATACCTTGGATAACGTGGAAACAACCAAAGAATGTGTGATAAACGTGGTCAGCTACGACATTCTACATCAGATGAATCTTGCCAGCTGCGAGTTTGAAGATGGCGTCAATGAATTTGAAAAGGCAGGTTTGACTGGAATCGCTTCTGATGTGGTAAAACCACTTCGAGTGAAAGAAGCCCCTGTTCAATTGGAATGTAAAGTGCGCGAAATAATCCATTTGGGAGAAGAAGGCGGAGCTGGAAATCTCGTTGTTTCCGAAGTGGTGCGCATGCATGTTTCAAAACGTGTATTCGGAGAAGATGGCAACATCGACCCTCAGAAACTTGACCTCGTGGCCAGAATGGGCCAGAACTGGTATTGCCGAGCACATGGCGATGCCGTTTTTGAAGTCCCGAAACCAGGTCGTGAATTAGGAATGGGCGTTAACGCACTTCCAGACCACATCCGAAATAGTTCAATCTTGACGGGAAACGACCTAGGCCGATTGGCCATGGCATCAACCATTCCAGCCAAAGAAGAAATTGAAGCCTATTACCAACAACCCAATGTGAAGGAATTGCTGAAAGAACATCACCTTAACCCAAAACAGGTGGAGCGCATGTTACACAAGAATGCGCATCTCCTATTGGAGCAAGGAAAAACCACCGAAGCTTGGAACATGCTTCTATCTACAAATTGTCTCTGATTTGAGCGCTGAAGTCGTACAACTGACTGCCACCACACAAGCTGGCTTTGAAGAAATTCTTGCTGATGAACTACGTTTGTTCGGAGCACGAGATGTAGAATTGGGAAAGCGTGCCGTCTATTTCAAAGGCGACCTCGGTTTCATTTACAAGGCCAATTTCCGTTCGCGGTTTGCACTTCGTATTCTGAAACCAATCAAGACTTTCGTTGCCATTGACGAACACGCGTATTACGCACGAATCAAGGCGTTTCCGTGGGAGAATTACATCTCAAACGACAAGACATTCTCCATCAAATGTGCGTTGAATTCCCAAACATTCACGCACTCGTTATATATGTCGCTGAAGGCGAAAGATGCCATTGTTGACAGAATGCGCGAAAAGACGGGCGACCGCCCAAACGTGGATAAGGATAATCCTGATCTGCCTATCCATGTTTATATTGATAAGGAGTTGGTGACCATTTCGTTAGACTCAACGGGACATTCGTTGCACATGCGCGGTTATCGACAAATTACGGGACAGGCACCCATCAATGAGGTATTGGCGGCTGGTATCGTTGAGTTTTCGGGTTGGGATCCTTCCACTCCGCTCTATGATGGTATGTGCGGTTCGGGAACCATTGCCATAGAAGCTGCCATCAAAGGATTAAATATGCCTCCTGGCCTGTTTAGGAAACTGGGGTGGGCATTTGAAAAATGGCCCGACTTTGACCAAAAATTGTTCGACACCATCATCGAAAGTTCAATGGAACGGATTTCCGATTCACCGCTGAAGATTTATGCTTCGGATGTGAGCGCCAATGTTGTTTCAAAGGCAAAAAAGAACATCTACAATGCCGAACTTGACGATGAAATTCAAGTTTCTATACAGGAATTCCTCGAGCTGAAACCGACTGAAAATCGTGGTACGCTCATTCTCAATCCACCTTACGGAGACCGAATGAACAAAGAAGATATTGACGAGCTTTACAAGAATCTGGGCGATGCTTTCAAGCAGAACTGGAAAGGATTTTCCTGCTTTATGATAACAGGTAATCTGAGCGCCTTGAAGAAAGTTGGCCTCAAATCGACAAGCAAAAAGGAGCTTTTCAACGGTTCAATTGATTGCCGCTTAGCACGGTTTGATATTTATGAAGGCTCAAAACGGGAGCAAGAATGAACAGATTAAAATCATTGTTGGTAGTGGTCATTTGCCTTATGGCTATTCAGTCAAAAGCACAGAATTGGCGTGACTTGATTGCTGACCCCAATGCCAATTTCCGTGAAGTACAAGCCGCATTTTATGCCGAGTTCGGAGATGAGGCAGGTAAAAAAGGCTCAGGTTGGAAACAGTTCAAACGTTGGGAATGGTTTATGGAACAACGGCTTTCTGAAGAAGGAAAAATGCCAAACTCCAAAGTCATTTATGAAGAAGTGAAGCGTGCGAACCTTCAAAAGCAGTTCCGTGGCGCCAGTGGAGACTGGCAACTTATCGGCCCTATTGAAGAACCAACAAACAGTTCTGGACAATCCATCGGGCGTATATCAGCTATTGCTTTTCATCCTACCGATACAAACCAAATTTGGGCAGGCGCGCCATCTGGCGGCCTCTGGAAATCGGAAGATAACGGTAATTCGTGGGAACCTTTGACCGATGATTTATTGAATATTGGCGTTGCTGAATTGGTCATCAATCCTCACAATACCGATACCATGTACATGGCAACGGGTGATGGCAGCTCGGGTGACACGTACAGTTATGGCGTGATGAAATCTGTGGATGGCGGCCAATCGTGGGACACAACAGGTCTGAGTTTTGGAGTGAATGAAGGCCGGAACATTAGGCGTATGATTCTTGACTCAACTAGAACCAATGTATTGATTGCTGCTTCTACAAGCGGTATTTACCGAACAGAAAATGCTGGCGCAACGTGGCAATTGGTACAATCTGGGAATTTCTGCGACCTTGAATTCAAGCCATTCAGTCACGATACGGTGTATGCTACGACCAGTTCGTTGTCGGCATCTCCATTTTTCATTTCTTACAACAATGGTCAGAGTTGGGCTCCATCCATCAGCGGAATGGGTACAACCAATATTGGACGATGCAAGGTGTCTGTAACAAAGGCTAATCCCGATATGGTCTATGTGTTGGCAACGAATTCGGCATCAAGCTACCAAGGGCTTTACCGGTCGATGGACGCTGGTGCCAACTGGACATTGATGTCGGACAGTCCGAATATTCTTGGCTATGACGAATACGGTTCTGACGAAGATGGACAGGGTTGGTATTCAATGGAATTAGCGGTGTCGCCACTAAATGCCAATGAAGTTCGAGTCGGTGGCATCAACACATGGAAATCATCAAATGGCGGGACTAATTTTCTGATTGAATCGCATTGGTATGGAGCCAATGGTTCTTACATCCATGCAGATCAACATAGGGCCGAATATCATCCAATAACCAATCAGTTTTATGCGGGTAATGACGGAGGACTTTACAGACGTTCTCATTTTTTTAACGGCTATGAAAGCATCAGTTCAGGCATGTCCATCACGCAGTTTTACCGTTTGGGTAATTCAGCTTCCGACCCCACCATCCTACTTGGAGGAGCACAAGACAACGGCACTTTTCGTTGGAAGAACAACATTTGGGGGGCAGTAAATGGTGGCGATGGCATGGAAGCAATCGTTCATCCAACAAATCCGTTTATCATGTATGCCACCATCCAAAATGGAGAGCTATTCAAAAGCATAGATGGTGGACAATCCTTTTCGGACAATCTTGCTCCCACTGAAGGCGCTTGGGTAACGCCTTTCATGTTGGAGCCCGGAAATCCGCAGGTGATGTATTCCGCTTCGGGAAGTAAGGTTTACCGTTCGGAGAATGCGGGATCAGGCTGGTTTGATTTCTCACCTTCATTAACCTCCGTCAATTCGGGACCGCTTATCATGCTTGACGTGGCCACCTCAAACCAAGAATATGTGGTTGCAGGTTCTAGCCGGTCAATCAGAATTACCAAAGATCTGGGAGGGACGTGGGGAAACATCCTCAACGGTCTCGCTTCAAATAACATGACTTATGTGGCTTTTGATCCTTTGGATGAAGAAACCATATGGGTCACTTTCTCGGGTTATACCGATGCACGGAAAGTGTACAGAAGTCAAAACGGAGGTAGCACATGGCAGAATATGAGCATGAACCTTCCCAACCTTCCTGTTAATTGTATGGAAATAGAACGAAGTTCAACCGGAGGCGTGTATGTGGGAACCGATGTGGGCGTTTATTATTGGGACAGCAATCTTTCCGAATGGGAACCCTACATGACGGGATTGCCAAACGTGATTGTGAATGAACTGGAGATTCACGAGGCCACTCACACCATCCGCGCTGCTACCTACGGACGCGGAATCTGGGAAACAGACACTCGCAATTTCATCAATGTGGGAGTTGAAGAAGTGAAGAATGAAAATGCAGTTCTATCCATTTGGCCAAACCCCGCTTCCGAGTTTGTTCAAATTGAATTCCCGAAGGATATCGAACCTGAGAATCTCATTCTCATTGATGCTTATGGACGAACTGTTCGTGAGTCCTTGAATCCGACCATGCAGAATAAACTGACCATAGGCATCCAAGGACTGGCAGATGCCGTCTATTACATTGCCAGCACAAAAGAGCGCAGACTTGTTGGCAGGTTTATTGTAAGCAGCCCGTGAACAATATCAGCATACAAGAGTTTAGCGTTGCAACATCAATCATTATCACCAACTAAAAAACAAGTATGAAAAAGCAACTCACATTCCTATCAAGCATTATGGCATTTATGGTGCTGGTAGCATTCACACCAACTTCAGATTCAGACGGATTTTACCGAATTGACTCAAAAACGAGTTCCGTAGAATGGATAGCAACCAAGATTACTGGTAAAACGCATGGAGGAACAGTTTCCGTTACGGAAGGCGGATTACAGATTGAAGGAAATAAGGTTTCTGGTGGAAAATTCACCATTGACATGAACACGATTAACGTGACCGACCTTGAGGGTGGAATGAAGGGAAAGCTGGAAGGACACCTGAAAAACGAAGACTTCTTCCATGTTGAGAAATTCAAAACAGCAAACCTTACCATCATTGGAGTTGATGGAGATAACATCAAAGGAAATCTTACCATCAAAGGAATTACTAATGAAGTGGTGTTTCCTGCCAAAATTGTGTTTGGTGCAGATGGAACTGTAACGGCAAGTGCCGACATCAACATTGACCGTTCAAAGTTTGATGTACGTTATGGTTCAGATTCTTTCTTCGATAATTTGGGAGACAAGGCAATTGACAACAACATCATTTTCAAGGTGAATTTGAAGGGAAAAAAGTAGTTATAGATTACTAATCAATCGTAAATCTTCAATCTAAATTCTAAAATTAAAAGGGAGCAATTGCTCCCTTTTCTTTTGCCATACATTTGCCAAATGCCAACTGAGAGAGAACGACTTCTACGACACCTTGCGCCAACATCCGAAAGCCCCATGGGGCTTCAGATTGACCGTGCTGAAGGCGTTTATATGTTCAATCCAAATGGCAGAAAATATTTGGACCTGATAGCGGGAATCTCAGTCAGCAATGTCGGGCATCGCCACCCAAAAGTGGTTCAAGCGATAAAGGACCAGGTCGACAAACACCTCCACCTGATGGTGTATGGCGAGTACGTGCAATCGCCACAGGTGAAGTTTGCAGATGCGCTTACCTCTGTCCTACCCGATTCGTTGAATTCGGTTTACTTCGTTAATTCGGGAAGTGAGGCCGTGGAAGGTGCAATCAAATTGGCGAAGAAATTCACAGGCCGCAAGAGCCTAATCAGTTTCGAGAATGCCTATCACGGCAGTTCAAATGGCGCATTGAGTTTGATGGGAAATGAAGAATTCAAGCATCCTTTTTACCCGCTTTTGCCAGAGACTTCTATTATCCGTCACGGAAATTTCGAAGACCTTCTAAACATCACAGAAGAAACCGCAGCCGTGTTCTTGGAAACCATCCAAGGAGAAGCCGGCATCCGCATTCCATCAACCGACTACATGCAAGCCTTGCGAAAGCGTTGCACCGATACAGGCGCACTGCTGGTGCTGGACGAAATTCAATGTGGTTTCGGTCGCACTGGTAAACTATTTGCGTTTGAGCATTTCGATATTGTGCCCGACATCCTTCTGCTTGCAAAGGGAATGGGTGGCGGCATGCCGATAGGCGCTTTCATTACTTCCAACGAGTTGATGTCAACCTTGAGTCGCAATCCCATCTTAGGGCACATCACCACGTTTGGCGGTCATCCTGTCTCGTGCGCAGCAGGTGCTGCCTGTCTATCTGTCACACAGGAAGAGCGTCTTGTAGAGTCTATTCCAGCGAAGGAAAAGCTATTTAGAAAACTGCTCAATCATCCAGAAATAAGAGAAATTCGAGGCAAAGGACTGATGCTAGCAGTGCAGTTGAGAGACCGCTCTCAGCTTTTTGCGGCCATCGATTGCTGTATTGAAAATGGCATTGTCACAGATTGGTTTCTTTTTTGTGATAGCGCGATGCGCATTGCTCCGCCTTTGACCATTACGGAAGAAGAAATTGCAGAAGCTTGTGCTGTTATCAATGAAGCGATTGTTTAAACAATTACTAACCCAAGATGCTAACAAATAGCGTCACCCTGAACTTGTTTCAGGGTCTAAAAGCCATAAAAAAACAGATGCTGAATCCGCCTGAGGCGGACAGCATGACTCGATTTGCTGGTTTTAGGTAAGAAAGCAAACAATCATTCGCATATTCGATCCCTCACAAGCTAATTCCCTAATCAACTAACCCATGAACAAATTCCTCACCACCCTTGCCACTTCACTGCTTGTTTTCGGCTCCGCATTCGGAAGCTTTGCACAAGAAGCCAACTCGCTCCTTTGGAAAGTGAGCGGAAAGGATGTCACCAAACCGTCCTACCTTTTTGGAACCATCCACATGCTTCCAGAAGACAAGTATTTCTTTACGGATAAGATGCAAGCAGCATTGACCAGTACGGATGTACTGGCACTGGAGGTTGACATTGATGTGCCATTAGCCGAACAGATGAAAATGGCAGGTGAAATGATTATACCTGATGGAAAATCGTGGGCCGATTACATGACGGCAGACGAATACGCAGCTGTGAAATCAGCGTTTGTAGACTCTCTTGGTTTTAAAGAGAAGAAAATGGAAAAATACTCCCGCATCAGACCGATTTATGTGAGCGGACTCATCCTTTCTGAACTACTTGGAAAAGTAAAAATGTATGAACAGGAATTGACTTCGATGGCAAAAAAAGGAAAAAAGACCATCATTGGATTAGAGACTTTTCAAGAGCAAATGGACATCGTGGGTTCCATTTCTTTGGAAGATCAAATGGAAGACCTAAAGGAGTCTACCGCCAGCATGGTGCGCGATTACAATGAGATGTTGGATGCCTACGTTTCTCAAAACCTTTCTGAATTGAAAAAATTAAGCGATGATGAAAGCTTTGACAAGATGGAGGCCAAACTTCTTACCGAGCGCAACGACCGCTGGGTGAAAGCCATTGAGCAAAAACTCGCTTCAACACCCACATTCTATGCGGTTGGCGCCATGCATTTAGTAGGCGAAAAAGGACTCATAGAGCAACTAAAAGCTGCTGGATATTCGGTGGAGGCGGTAAACTGATTACCTCCTATCAATCAGAATCTTCGGCTTGCGCTCGTTCTCGTCAAACTTGAGGATATTGATTTCATCATTGCTAGCCAAAATCAAACGCGGCCTAACGCGGAGCTTGCCACTTAACTTCTCCAAAACTTTGGCTTCGGCATTTTCGCCACGTAGAAGAGCTTTAATCACCACTTCGTCCAAACCAAGTTCATCACTGTGCAATTCCACCACAAAGTTGGCTACTTCGGGTATGGCGTTTAGTTCGTCAATAATGGTGTTGGGGTAAAGCGAAGTGCCCTTCAACTTCACCATCTGCTGCTTCCGCCCCACCACCGGGCCAAGGCGTGGCGTGTTGCGTCCGCAACTACAAGGTTCATCATAGTAATGGCAAATATCTCCTGTTCGGAAACGCAGCACGGGCGTACCTTCCACTCCCAAAGGCGTGACTACCACTTCTCCACTTTCTCCATTCTTCACTTGGTTTCCATCCTCGTCCAGCACTTCTGCAAACATCAACTCAGGTTGAAGATGAACACCGTTTCCTACTTCACATTCCGTAAAAGCAGTGGCCATTTCGGTACTAGCATAAGTAGAGAACAACTGAACGTTCCATTGGTCTGTTATTCGCTTCGCGAGATAATTGGGCTGAAGGTTTTCATCGCGAACAGCCTCACCAATGCAAATGATTTTCTTAACAGAACTCTTGTTTGGGTCGATGCCGTTATCTAGCGCGTACTTAATTAGCCGTGGGATGAAACTCGGCACAGCCACCAACACCGTTGGACTGAATCGCTGAATACTTTCCCATTGCAATTGCAAGGCGCCAGGCCCCGAGCGAATCATGCGCGCTCCCAATTCATTTGCTCCAAGGAAATACGCCAATCCAGCCATGAAACGCTTGTCGATGGTGGTAAGCAGTTGAAACGTATCGTCTTTGGTGCAGCCTGCCAATAGATACGAACCAGCTTCATTCACACCCAAACGGTGTAGGTCTTTCTGCGTGAGATAAACCGCAACGGAACCACCCAACGTGCCAGATGTGGTGACAATATCACGAACATCCGTCATGGGTACACAAAGAAAATCCTCATTACGACTGGCAATGTCATCCTTCTCCGTAAACGGGAAATTGCTGATATCAGAAACCTCCTCAAGCACCGTTGCCTCTGGCCCAGCCCACATGAGTTGGTCTTTGTAATACCAACTGTTCTTTTTTAGGTATTGGATGTGCTCGTTTAGCGACTTCAACCAATAATTCTCTCGCGCCAAAGCGCTTGTCTCAATCTGTTTCAATGGCAAGACTTTAAATTTTCTTTAATCTTATTCCGTTCCTGTTCCGAGGCCACTTCCTTACTCAAACTCAGCTCGTAGTAACTCTTGGCTTTCCCAAAATTATCCCGTTCAAGATAATAATCTCCTAACATAAAATAAGTGACATAACTCTCCGGATTAGTCTTAATGAATTCATCCTCCAGCCTGGCGTTCCACTCTATTTCCTTACCCAAAGCAATATTGTCGAACAGCCGGTTCTTGAGTTCCTTGTAACGGAGAAAGCTTTGATAGGAGTTTGAAGCAAGGAATGCATCAGAAGGAATTGTTAGGGAATCTGTGAATAGGGGACGTGGGACGAGGGACGAGGAACGGGCAGAACCACCGTAAACGTTTGTGGTTTGTGGTTTTTGATCTGAGGATTCGGCCATTCTCACATCTAACTCCTCACTCCTCACTCCTTTTATCCCAAAAACCTCCTTCAAATCGTAGCACACAAACTCACCTAACTGAAACGGATTAGTACTTATCCAAAGCAATCGCTTTTCGGGTTGAAAAACAATACTGTGATGCGCCAACAGTTGATTGATAGCCTTGGGGTTTCCCATACCCAATTCAGCATTATTCATTCCTTTTTGGTTACGCAGAATCTCCACCGATTCGATTGGGTTGATGGGGAAATTCGCTTCAAGCAATTGATTCAATCGCTTGAAACGATACTCCGAATCCGAATCCAGTATGTTCTTGATGTTGATGGAATCGTTCTTAAATGTTTCGCTTTGGTAATGATTGGCGCAAGTAAGGCGGCTGTCACTTGGGCGGTAGATGCCGATTCTATCTGGAGATTTTTCGATGATGGCAGCCGCATGGTCATCAGCAGATGCAACGAGGATGGATTCAGACACAAATGTCTCTCGAGATTTGGCAATAGCGTAGGCTTCTTCAATCGTCCGCGCATATTGTAAAATCTCCCGCGCAAGGATGGAAATCGGTGTCTTCGCTCCGCTCGGAATAGCACTTTTTGCAGCATTGAGTGTAACAGTAAGTCCATGCTCATTCATACCCGAAACCACGCCCATAAACCCAGCCCAAGTAATGCTTGCAAACGCATAGCCGCTATCTGGCTTCATGAATAGAACTATTTTGTCCTTGGCAAATTCATCGCCCATGTAGAAGTCGAAATTCCTACCAACAATCAATGATGAATCGGTTGAATATTGATTCCAGACTGCAAAGCTGGTGCAACCTACAATGCTCAGATCCTGCAAAGCATGGCCAATGTCGTGTGCCGCATGATAATTTAGAATGCGGCTGTACTTATCTCCGATGAAATCGTACTCATCTGCAAAGGATTGCGATACGCCATAGACTTCCTGCTTCAATTCATCCGAAACGTGTTCGTCCAAGTTCCGATTAAAGAATACCACGCCATATTTCAGCGTTTTCAAAAACCATTCGGATGGAATGAGTTTGCGGATCTGCGCCACAAAGCTTTCTTCTTGCGATACAATCTGCTCTTCTGCCAACAGCCCGAATGTGCGGCCTCGTTCATAGGCTGCACCTTCAATGTATGCTTCCCACAAACCGTATTTATTCTGACAATACCAGCTACCACCAAGTTTTCGTATTCCATTCTCAACAGAAACCGAATTTTCATCCAACGACAAGGCAGGAACTTCGGGCGTATCGAGCGCTAGGGAATAGTAAAACAATTGAAGTCCAAGCCAACCGATGACCAGCACCGCAAGTGTTCCGATTAGTATATTTCTCAGAAGCTTCATTTTTCGCGTTCGAAGTTAGGGTTTGCCATCTGTTTCAACTGGTTACTTTTGCCTTTGATTGGTTATTGGGTTATCGGTTAAAAGTTATTGAGTACCCGTCCCCAAATAACCTAATAACTACTAACTCAATAACTTCAAATGAGCAGTTGGATTAAAATACTCGCAAACAGCGATTTCACATTAGAGAACATTCCATTTGGAATAGGCAGCACAGAGGGCACACCCCGTGCGGCTACCCGCATTGGAGACAAGGTGATTGACCTAGACACGCTACACAAAGCAGGACTTTTTTCAGAGATAAATCTACCCGAAAAGACGTTCAGCAAAGCTGTCTTAAACGATTTCATTGAGCTAGGAAAGCCCGTGACCAATGCTGTTAGAGCACGGATTCAAGAATTGTTTGCTGCTGATAATGGCGAGCTACGAGACAATGAAGCTTTGCGCGTTGATACCCTGCGAAATGTGAGCGAAGTGCAGATGCAAATGCCTGTTCGTGTGGGCGACTATACCGATTTCTATAGCAGTCGCGAGCACGCAACAAATGTTGGAACCATGTTCCGAGACCCAAACAATGCTTTGCTTCCCAATTGGCTTCATATTCCTGTAGGATACCACGGAAGGGCTTCTTCTATCGTGATCAGCGGCACACCGCTCCATCGCCCTAAGGGACAGACAAAGACAGATGATGCTGAATTACCAACTTTTGGCCCTTCTCGCCTACTCGATTTTGAATTGGAAATGGCGTTTGTGGTCGGAAAGGCCAACGAATTGGGAACCTCCGTTTCAGTTGAAGAAGCGGAAGACCACATTTTCGGAATGGTCATCTTCAACGATTGGAGTGCGCGCGATATTCAAAAGTGGGAATACGTTCCGTTAGGCCCATTCCTGGGAAAAAACTTCGGCTCGTGCGTTTCTCCTTGGATTGTTACGATGGAAGCTCTTGCGCCTTTCAGAAGTGCAAGTCCGAAGCAAGAACCCAAGGTGTTGCCTTACTTGGAAATGAAGAAAGACCACAATTTCGACATCAACCTCGAAGCCATCATTGAAACAGAAAGCGGTGTGTCAAAAACGGTGAGCAATTCAAACTTCAAGCACATGTATTGGAGCATGGCGCAGCAATTAGCACATCACACAGTAAACGGTTGCAACATGAATGTGGGCGATATGTGTGCTTCTGGGACCATATCGGGCCCAACGCCTGATAGTTATGGGTCTATGCTTGAAATATCTTGGAAAGGAACCAAACCCGTTGCCATGCCTGATGGAACAGAACGTAAATTCATTCAGGATGGTGATTCTGTGATTATGAAAGCTTTCTGTGAGAAAAACGGAAAACGCGTTGGGTTCGGAGAAGTGAAAACGAAGGTTCTTCCAGCGGTTTGAACCGTTTGATATTTGATAAAAACAAAAAAGGCCACTCAATGAGCGGCCTTTTCTGTTACTAAAGAATGAAATTCTTAGTGAGCAGCTTATTCAACTGCTTCTTCTACTTCAACAGCAGCAGTGTCAGCAGCAGCCTCAACTTCTTCAACTGCCTCCTCAACTTCTTCAACTGCCTCTTCAGCAGGAGTTTCTTCTTGAGCTGGTGATGAACATGCAACGAAAGATGCAAAGAAAATAGCAACAAGCGCGTTGCTTAACAATGTAGATTTTTTCATGATTAATGAATGTGTTTGGTTTATGAGAGCCGCAAAAGTATTAAAAACAAACACTTCTGTTATTATTTGTTAAAAATTTGTTAAAAAAGTTTGAATTACATCCAATTCAAACTCAATTGGTGTTGTCAACACGTCACGCTGAATACTTCCAACGTCATTTCTGCGTTGGCATTCTATCGTCCAATACATTTGTTGTTACATGATCTGGTTCAAACGAATTGTTTTCTTTCTTTTCCTGTTGTTTGCTCTCTTAGCGGGAACAATCGGTTTTGTGTGGTGGAAACATGCAGACGACTTGAAAGCATATGCCCTGGAAGCCGTGCGAGGAACGATTACCACGAAGATTTCTTTCGATGAAAATGTTGTTCTATCACTGTGGAAGGATTTCCCACTTGTGGCTGTAGAAATTTCTGACCTACAAATTGAGGACGCGTTCCAAACCGATACGCTTCTCAAGGTTGAGAAAGCCTTTGTACAATTTAACTTGATAAAAATTCTTCAAAACAAATTTACAATTGAAGGAATTCGTGTTGCGGATGGATTTCTGAAACTGCGAAGAGACGAGCACGATAAATGGAATTTCAGGGTTTGGAAAGACATCAAAAGTTCAGGAAATCAGCAGGTCGATTTTAGCATAGAAATTCTAACGCTTCAGAATATTCATCTCGATTATGACGACAGGATGATTGACCTTAATATTCAGTTTCTGTCAGAAAAATCGAAAATTAAAGGGCGTTTTACCGATGAAAATACACGCCTCGGACTCAGCCTCAATGGTTTTATGGGTCAATTATCAACCAAAGGAATAAATAGGATTGTTGAACTTCCGTTGAGTTTGGCTGGTATTCTTACTATCAATATGAAGGACAAAATTTATACGATAGAAACGGGAAATGCCATTTTGGCTGGAAATGAAATGTTGCTCGATGCCGAGTGGATTGTAACTGATAATGGAACTAACATGGAGATGAAAGCCATTGCAAAAAACATCGAACCTTTTATCCTTCTGCCTCACATTTGGCCGCAGATGCCGGAGAACATTAAAACATTGAATTTGGAAGGAAGAGCGGATTTGACCGTGACCTTGCGCGGCCCTTTTACCAAAGAGCTGGGACCACAATTGGATGCAACCATCAGAATGAGAAATGGCGGCCTCGTGTTCCAAAAAACGAATGTGTCTGACCTCAATTTTGAAGGGAAAATCTTTATGAAAGACATCAAACGCTCCAGCGCAATGGAGATTAAGTTTGATTCGTTTGACCTAAAGACACCGAAAGGAAAAGTGAGCGGCAAGGGAACGCTAACAGACCTTGCCGACCCACTATTAAAATTGACTACCACTGGAACTTCGCGCATAGAAGAAATTCTTGCTGTGGCCGCGCTTGACAATCAAATAACCGGAAATGGTAACATTTCGTGGGCCATTGACTTTGAAGGCCCGTTGGGAAAGGAATTTCAAACAACCATCAATGAACTGAAGCAAATGCGTTGGTCTGGAAATGTGCAACTGGCCGAAGCCGAACTCCAGTTCAATTCCAGTATTCCGAAAATTGAAAATCTGAGCGCAAATGTTGAAATGACGTTGGACAGGACTATCATCAAAGAATGTGCTGGTAAAATCGGCCATCTTCAATTTGATGGCGAAATGGAAATTGCCCACTTAAAAGAGATTCTTACAGAACAAACCTCGCCAATTGACCTTTTTGGCAAAGTTCATATTGCTGAATTGGACATTCAAAAATTGCCTGCCGAATGGAAATTTGAATCGCAATCTGCCGAAGCCAATTCTTCTCCACGACCTGTTTCGGCCAAAATAAATACCACCATCGACCGCATCGTTTACAACAACTTCAGCGCAACTTCTGTTTCTGGAAATCTTCAACTGGAGAACGAACGATTGGAAGTGACGAACCTGAAATTCAAGGCGCTGGACGGCTCCATCAGCTCAAATCTAACTTATGCACCAACCTCCACAGGCTCCATTCTTAATCTGAAAAGCGAACTCCGAAACATTGATATGACCCGAACCCTGACCGAATGGAACGACTTTGGGCAGCAAGCAATTACGTCTAAGAATTTGAAAGGTCGTGCTTCCGCTAAATTGGATATCGAAATTCATCTCAATAAGAACAACGAAATTCTAATGGACAAACTCAAAGTTGAGTCTGACCTTGAAATAAGTGGTGGAGAACTGATTCAGTTTGAACCGCTCCTTGCGATGTCGAAATTCATCAGTGTGGATGAACTGAACCATGTGAAATTTGATACGCTTCGCAATCAATTGAGTATTCGCGACAGCAAGCTTTTTATACCAAGAATGTCTGTTTCGAGTAGCATTCTGAATGTGCAAGTGTTTGGAGAACATAGTTTTAATCAGGAAATGGATTACCATGTGAACCTATTACTGAACGACCTTCTGCGCAGGAAGGCCAAAAAGAAAGAAACATTTGATGGCCACGAAATCATTGACGAGCGTGGAAAAACCAGACTTTTTCTGTGGGTACGCGGAAAGCCAGGCGATATTAAAGTTGGGTTTGACAAAAAAGAAGTTCGCCAAAAATTGAAGGCCGATTTCAAAACCGAAGGTCAAACCATCAAACAGCTTTTTAAGGATGAGTTTGGTGGCGGAAGTAAAAAGAATGAAGAATCGGAGGCCGTTCAATTTAAACTTGAAGACGAGGAAAACACAACAGTGAAAGACCCGAAAGAGACACCTAAAACGGAGGAGAAAGATCCGAAAAAGAAGAAAAAGAAGGGGTTTTTCTCCACGGAGAAAGACGAGGAGGAGACCGAAGGCGAGTTTGAGATTGAGTTTGAGCCGTAATAATAAAATACAACCGCAATTCGTTTCCGTAATTTGCCAAACGAAATTGGACTGAATCCCAAGTGAACATTTACTCTAAAAAACAACATTGGAAACTGCTTTTGGTAGTGCTGGCACTTTGCATAGGGGCAGGTTCTTTATTGTATACAAATCAACTGGCAGATCGCTTGGCAAAGCAGGAACGCAACAAGGTAAAGCTTTGGGCGGATGGCACTAAGTTTCTTGCTACTACAACTGATCAGAATTCAGACCTGAGCTTCGTTTTTGAAGTGGTAAAATCAAATACCACCATTCCGCTGGTACTGACAGATGGTGATGACAACATCATTTCGCTGAGGAATTTTGACGAAGAACAAAGTCAAGACCCTGAATATCAGAAAAAACAATTTCGCAACTTAAAAGGGCATAATGAGTCCATTGAAATTGAACTATATGGTGGAACCAAGAATTTCATCTATTACGATAATTCAGACCTCTATTATCAGCTGAAATATTATCCGTATGTGAGTTTGGGAATCATTTCCATCTTCATACTTGTGGCCTATTTTGCGTTCAGTTTTGCCAGAAAAGCAGAGCAAGACCAAGTGTGGGTGGGATTGGCAAAGGAAACGGCACATCAGCTTGGTACTCCGCTTTCTTCGCTCATCGCGTGGATTGAATATCTGAAACTGAAAAATGTTGACGCAGCCACATTGGAAGACATGGCAAAGGATGTTTCGCGGCTGGAAACCATTACGGAGCGGTTCTCCAAAATAGGTTCCGTTCCTGATCTGATTCCAGCAAATTTGGCCGAAGTGCTCCACGAAAGTGTTGATTATATGCAAACCAGAAGCTCCAAGAAAATTGCTTTCCGTCTGAATCTTGATGAAGCAGTAGGCACACAAGTGCCAATGAATATTCCGCTCTTCGCATGGGTAATTGAGAACCTTTGTAGAAATGCCATAGATGCGATGGAAAGCACGGGTTCGATAAATATTGTCGCAATCGATCTTGGTTCTAAAGTGGCGATTGACGTTTCGGATACGGGAAAAGGAATTGCCCGCTCTAAGTTTAAAACCGTTTTTCAGCCTGGCTATACGAGCAAAAAACGCGGTTGGGGTTTGGGCCTTTCGCTTACCAGAAGAATTGTAGAGCAGTATCACAGCGGCAAAATCGTAGTGAAACAATCAGAGATTGGAAAGGGAACCACCTTCAGAATTACGCTTAATAAAGCCTGATGGCGGGAATTTACATTCACGTTCCTTTTTGCCGCAGAGCGTGCCATTACTGCGATTTTCACTTCAGCACCAATCTCAAAAATACAGAGCCACTTGTTGCATCCATTCTGAAAGAAATTGAACTTCAGAAGGCTTATTTGAAGGGAGAATCCATCTCAACTATCTATTTCGGAGGCGGCACTCCTTCCCTACTACCCAGTTCAGATATTGAACAAATTCTCAATAAAATTCGAGCATATCATTCTATCGAAAACGAATCAGAAATAACGCTTGAAGCAAACCCCGAAGACCTTTCGGTAGAGAAACTCACGGAATTGAAATTTATCGGAATCAACCGTTTGAGTTTGGGAACGCAATCGTTCATTGATGCGGAATTGAAATGGATGAACCGAATGCACACGTCTGCACAAGCGACTCAGGCCATTCGGAACGCGCAGAATCTTGGTTTCGACAATATCAGCATCGATCTCATTTTCGGATTGCCCGACCAAACAAAGCAAGATTGGAAGTTCAATTTGGGTTCGGCTCTCCAACTCAATGTGCAACACATTTCTAGCTACGGACTTACAATTGAGAACAAAACGGTGCTTGGCAATCGTGTTGCAAAAGGGTTACAAAAACAGCCCGATGATGTGCTCGCTGCTGAGTTCTTTAAGATGAACATGGAAGTGCTTCCTAAGAACGGATTTGAACATTACGAGATTAGCAATTTTGCCAAGGAAGGCTTCATTTCTCGGCACAATTCGTCTTACTGGCGTGGTATTCCTTATCTCGGATTGGGGCCTTCTGCCCATTCGTTCAACGGAGTTTCGCGCCAATGGAATGTGCGGAGCAATGCGGCTTACATTTCCACTATTTCCAAAGGAAAATCCTTTTTTGAAATAGAGGAATTGACAGAAACAGACAGATTAAACGAGCAGATTATGATTGGATTGCGAACAAAGTGGGGAATTGAAAAAGCGAAAATTGAAGCCGTAAAAAGTGGCCGTTGGAATGAATTGAAATCCAATCTGAATCCGAATGAATCTCGTTTGTTTACCATAGATGATACGTCTATCAAACTTTCAAATTTCGGCAAACTGGTAGCCGACCGTCTAGCTTCACAACTGTTCTTCGGGTAACGCAATTACCTTTGTACGCTGATGAAATTTCTACAACGCAATAAAGAGATACTGCTGTTTCTGATTAAACTCGGAGCTCTTTGTATGTTCTATTTTTTATGGTTTTCTGAGGCAATCTGGCAACTGCCCATCATCAGCACTTTATATGGTCACTTTGTGCATTACACCATGGTTTCGCTTACAGAAGGAAGTGTTTTTGTTCTCAATCTATTGGGATATCAGGCTGAAGTGTTCAGCGTGCGTTACATCGACCTCTACGATTCCATCATGAACATATTCATCAAGAATTTCTGCTTGGGCATTGATATGATGTTTGTGTTTACTGCACTCGTGCTTTCCTATCCTGGAAAGTGGCTAAATCGGCTCTGGTTTATTCCTCTCGGTATTCTCGGAATCCATCTCATCAACATTGGACGCATCGTAGGCATAGCTCTTTCTTGGATAATTCTTGATAGAGGAGATTTTGTAGACCATCACGATGTTTTTAATCTAGTTGCCACCATTTTCATCTTCCTAATGTTTACGGTTTGGGTAAACCTGAAAAAAAAAACCTGCTCTTAAATGAGCAGGTTTTCGTTGATGGCCACCCGGACCAGTTCGGCAAAGTTGCCACACCGTGATCGTGCCAACATGTTCTTCCGATGATTGGTGATGGTATGAGCGCTGAGAAAAAGTTCCTCCGCAATTTCTCTGGTCGAATATCCGAAGGAAACCAATTGAAGTACTTCGATTTCCCTCTCTGATAGGATTTCTGCCGTCTTTCCAACTACGGCTGTCATATGGATAATTACTGATCCTTTTGCTTTCATTCGGCTCGTACTCAAAGACCTCAACCATTCCTCGTGCCGCTGCGTTCTGAGTTCCCTACTCTCAGCCTGTCTGCGTTCCTCCTGCGCGCTCATGGCTTCAGATTTGCGAAGATTGCATTACCTCCGTTACTAGCTTCTGATCCAGTATTTTTCAATTGCTTGATTCGGTTAATAACCATCGTTTTATGATCTATTGAGGCCATCGGAACGCAGCTCATGTAGTTTCTGTAAGCTTCAATCGCGGCAGTCTCGTGCTGCATTTGGGAACGGGCTTCGGCCAAAAAGAACCAAACTCTTGCAGGGGCAGTACGGTCTTCTACTCTACCGCTTTGGTGCTGAAAATTGTAGTTCTTGGCTGCCTTGTTCAGAACATAGACCGTGAACGCATCAACCATTCCGCAATTCATCCGGCACATTCCAAGAAGGAACTGAACCTGCCCGTGGTTGTTCCTCCGTTGCGTGCAGTTAAATAAATCGTACCATGTGTACTTGGGGGAATCTTGGCATCGTAAGACAATTTAACAACCGTTAAACCTGGAAGGGTAATGTCTCTGAACTCCGCGTAAATTCCGTTAGATGGATTTGCACCTGTGTAATTACCATCCCGAGCATCATCCATTCCAATCAAACAGTAGCCAGCTGCCACTGACAAACCATTATATTTATAGTATGGAGCAAGCTCGAAATTATGGGCTCCAATTCCTCCAATCTTTGATACTACTACGGCAAAAGATAAAACTCCAGCTTTAGGACATCCTACACAGTTGGGGTCGACAACAAGCGCAGTATCCGTATTTGGGCGCGTACATACATTGATAATCCAATGCCAGCCGCTTTGACATTACACTCACTAACATTTCCCTTGGAATCGATGAGTAGGAGAGAAGTCTCGTCCTTTTGGGTATTGGTTCTGACGCAAATGTGATAAAATCCATCCTGATCTCTTTTGACCCATGAAATAGGGAATTCTGTCATCTTATCAATCGTAGTAGTCATAACCGTTGCTACAGAAACCGCTTCAACGGAATCAATTGACTCGGTTGTTTCTTCGTTTTTATTCTCTGACTCAGCGGTTTCTAGCGAAGTAGAAGTTGCATTGCATGAGACGAGACCGAAAAGTACAGCTCCAAATAGTAACAAGCGGGCTAATTTATTTTTTTTCATAATGGTTTAGGTTTTATTGGTTTATCCATCAATAGTGCCAATTCATCGACACAATCACAATACCCAACCATCAAAATGACTGAAAATGGCTATTGGAATTAACCATCTGTTAACCTTGTGCTCACGTTCCGTGTGAGCGCAGGGTTTGGCCTACCTTTTTCCATATCATCGTTTTTTTCCTTTTTCCTTTCTCCCATTTCAACTTTCAGATTTTGCATTTCAAGTTTCGGAGTACCTTTGAATCCATGTCCGATAAGATGCCAGAAATAGACCCAGAGAAGGAAAAACAGGATATTCTCAAAGCTTACAAGAAACTTTTACGCTCTACCAAGCGGCACGAGGCCAAAGGCGATTTGAAAATGATACGCAAGGCATTTGATGTGGCCTTGGATGCGCACAAGGATATGCGCAGAAAATCGGGCGAACCGTATATCTATCATCCGCTTGCGGTTGCAGAAATCGTAACATCTGAGATTGGACTTGGCGCCAAATCAATTGTTTGTGCCCTTTTGCACGATACCGTTGAAGACACCGACCTGACGGTTGAAGACATGCGCAGAATGTTTGGCGACAAGGTGGCACAGATTATTGATGGTCTGACCAAACTTTCCACGGTACTCGACATTCAGGAAGATAAGAGCATGCAGGCCGAGAATTTCCGGAAAATGCTGCTTACGATGAGCAGTGACATCCGTGTCATACTCATCAAACTGGCCGACCGTTTGCACAATATGCGAACGATGGATAGCATGCGGAGAGACAAGCAGTTGAAGATTGCATCCGAAACGATGTACATCTACGCTCCGCTGGCGCACAGATTGGGGCTTTATGCCATTAAAACTGAGTTGGAAGACCTCTCGTTCAAGTACATTGAGCCAGAGTTGTACAAAGAAATCGTGAATAAACTTCGCGACACGTCTAGGCAACGTAACCGGTTCATCAACAAGTTTAGTTTTCCCATTATCAATTCATTGAACGAATCGGGCATCGACTACGAAATTAAAGGAAGAACTAAATCGGTTTATTCCGTTGCGCGGAAAATGAAATCGCAGGGAGTGCCGTTTGAAGAAGTGTACGACATTTTTGCCATCCGCCTGATTCTGAACAGCAAAATGGACCATGAAAAATCGGATACTTGGAAAGCCTATTCCATCGTTACCGATCATTATGTCCCCAACCCAGGACGCTTTCGCGATTGGGTAAGTAAGCCAAAATCAAATGGTTACGAATCGTTGCACACCACTGTAATGAGCGAAACGGGTAAGTGGGTGGAAGTGCAGATACGCACAAGAAGAATGGATGATGTGGCCGAGAAAGGTTTGGCCGCACACTGGAAATACAAGGAAACGAACAAAGGCGAAGCGCAGACACAAACAACAGAGAATAGTTTTGACGATTGGCTCAACCAGATCCGTGACCTGTTGGAAAGCCCCGACCCAGATGCCATCGACTTTATTGATGATTTCAAACTGAATCTTTTTGCGGAAGAAATTTTCGTTTTCACGCCAACTGGCGAAGTAAGAACACTTCCTGCCGATGCCACTTCGCTCGATTTTGCCTTTGAGATACATACCGAAGTGGGTATGCGCTGCATTGGCGCCAAAGTGAATGGTAAGCTTTATCCACTGAGCCACAATCTCAAGAGTGGCGATCAAGTGGAGGTGCTTACAAGCAACAAGCAAAAACCGAAAGAGGATTGGTTGGCGTTTGTGGTAACGGCCAAGGCCAAATCCAAGATAAAGCAGGCATTAAAAGAAGAAAGCAGAACAATTGCCACAGACGGAAAGGAGATTCTGGAACGGAAATTCAAGCAATGGAAAGTTACACTTGACCGCGAAACAACTGATAAGCTACAGAAGCATTTCCGCTTGCAGACAAGCCAAGACCTTTTTATTAAAGTTGCCAAAAAGAGCATCGATTTCAAGGAAATTAAGGAGTACTTGGAAAGCACAAAAAACGCTTCTAAATGGTACAATGTCCTTAGAAGCCGGATAACTGGGACTGGCGAAAGTCCGGCCAAAACTGAATCTCCAAAACCAAAGCAAAACGGATCTGAAAAAGGCGACACCATTGTGATTGGAGATGCCAGTCAGAAAATGGACTACGTGATGGCAAAATGCTGCAGCCCTATTCCTGGCGATAACATTTTTGGTTTTGTAACGATTGGGGAAGGAATCAAAATCCATCGCTCCAACTGCCCAAACGCCATTAATATCCGTAGTAATTATGCCTATCGGGTTGTGCCAGCAAGTTGGGCAAGCAAAGAAGATCATAAGTCGTTTGTTACAGGCATCCTTATTACCGGAATAGACGATGTGGGTCTGGTGAATTCCATTACAACCGTGATTTCAAAAGACCTCAACGTAAACATGAAAAGCATTGCGTTTGAAAGTCATGATGGGATATTTGAAGGTCATATCAAAGTATTGGTAGAAGGAACACATCACCTCAACAATCTCATTTCCAACCTAAAGAAGGTAAACGGCATTAAGAAGATTGTGCGTGAGGACGAACTGGACAACTAATGGAAGTAATTGCCTCAAATAGAAATGCCAAGTATGAATTCGCCTTTTTGGAAGAGTTCACAGCTGGTCTGCAATTATTCGGAACAGAGATAAAAAGCATCCGCAACAAGGATGTGAGCATTGCCGAAGGTTATTGTACGTTTATTAATGACGAGCTGTACATTCTCAATATGCACATTGGGCATTATGAACAGGGAAGCTACAACAACCACGAGCCCAAGCGCCAGCGCAAACTCTTGCTAAAAAAGCAGGAATTGAAGAAACTAAGTGGCAAATTGAAGGACAAAGGTTTGACCATCATCCCTACCCGCCTTTTCATTTCTGATAAGGGGCACGCAAAGCTGAATATCGCTTTAGCAAAAGGAAAAAAACTACACGACAAGCGCGATACTATTCAGGACCGCGATGTGAAACGGGAAATTGACCGTGCTATGAAAAGATGAGCACAGTCGAAGGGGGTAATTGGTTGTTGATTAATGGGTTATTGAACAAGATCTCAGCATCTGTAAATATCATCAATCGCAAATCGCAAATCCTTCGTAAAATCCTTCCTACGTCAGGATGACACGCTGAGCGGACATTCTGCAAAAGGGACGGGAACGTGCAGCATGGGACAAAAGCGGAGATTGTAAATCTAAAATCGCATATCACTTTAATGATCCTTATCCTCCAACATGGGCACAAACCGGAAACTCCCGTGCTCCTTGGTCACTAGTTCACCATTTTCGAGTTTGGTAATGGATTTCATGATTTCCTCATCTCCATTTGAAACAGGAATGACCATAATTCCGCCTGGATTGAGTTGATCAATCAATCCCTCGGGAACAATTGGAGCTCCTGCGGTGATGATAATGCGGTCATAAGGAGCCCAAACTGGTACGCCAAGGTTTCCATCACCGAAAAATGTCTTTACGTTATAACCGAGTTTCGGAAGCAACTTACTTGTACGGTCGTAGAGTTCTTTGATACGTTCAACCGAAAAGACCTTTGCTCCCATTTCGTGCAGTACAGAAGCCTGATAACCAGAACCGGTACCAATCTCAAGCACCTTCATTCCACGCTTTATTTGCAACAATTCGCTTTGAACTGCTACAGTATAAGGTTGGGAAATGGTTTGTCCGGCACCGATACTAAAGGGCCTGTCTTCGTAGGCATACTTATCAAAAGCACTATTCAGAAACAGATGGCGCGGCACCTTTCCTATTGCCTTCAAAACCTGCTCGTCAATTATTCCTTTTTCGCGGAGATGAGCCACCAACTTCTTCCTGTTTCCTTGCTGTTTGTGCGAATCGCGGATCAATGGGAGATGTTAAATTTTGAATGTTGAAAAGAGAATTCCCGTTCGGAGAATGGGGCTGCCAAATGTAATAATTTGCAGAGCGAAGAAAAGGGGTGGATTGACGAAGTACGAAGTACGATTACTTCTAACCATTTAACTAATAACCATTAACCCAACAAACCTGTTCCCTCTGCCTGTCACCCTGACGAAGGAAGGGTCTCACAGAGAAACTGTGATACATGACCAGCAATCGAGCAATTATCGAGAGACCCCTCGTTCCTCGGGGTGACAAACGGGGAATAACCGATAACTCAGTAATTAATAACCATTATCAATGAAAAACCTCAAGGTCGGTGTGCTGGGTGCAGGACATCTTGGAAAAATCCATCTCAAGCTACTTGCCGAAACGGAAGGATATGAGCTTGTAGGAGTTTTTGACCCTGACCAATCAAAGTCTGAATACGCCAAGCAAACCTTCGGAATTAAGGCTTTTGAATCAATAGAAGATTTGATTGCCGCAGTTGATGTGGTAAATGTGGTAACACCCACCCTTTCGCATTTTGAGTGCGCTTCGTTTGCAATCCGAAATTCAAAACACGTTTTTATTGAGAAGCCTGTTACAAATACGCTAGAAGAAGCAGATGCGTTGATGAAGCTAGCCATCGAAGCCAACGTGAAGGTGCAAATAGGCCATGTGGAGCGGTTTAACCCCGCATTCATTGCAGCGCAGCCATACATTCAGAATCCAATGTTTATTGAATGTCATCGTTTGGCGCAGTTCAACCCAAGAGGAACAGATGTGCCTGTGGTAATGGATTTGATGATCCATGACCTCGACATTATTCTCAGCATTGTTAAATCAAACATAAAACGCATCAGTGCCAGTGGCGTGTCTGTTGTGAGCAACACGCCAGATATTGCCAACGCGCGCATTGAGTTCGCAAATGGATGTGTAGCAAACATAACCGCAAGTAGAATTTCGTTGAAGAACATGCGCAAAACGCGGCTCTTTCAGCGCGATGCTTACATCGCCATCGACTTTCTAAAAAAGAAAACCGAAGTGGTTCGGTTGGGAGATGGTGAAGCCGATGCAGATGCCAATGCCATGTATATCGAACTACCAGACAATACCAAAAAGAAGATAAACTTCGAGTTTCCGCATATTCCTGAGACAAACGCCATTCAAGAAGAATTAAAGTCTTTTAGAAAGTGTATTGAGCACGGAACCGAACCTGCCGTTACCATTCAGGATGGATACAATGCGCTTCAAGTGGCACACGAGATTGTGGCTAAACTTCACCTTGGTTCCGACTTACTTACAACTGAGATATAATAAATTTACTTTCGCGTACGTTCTCGCAGTGAATTCACGCAATGAGTAAACACCTAAGACCAACCATATTTCTATTTGTTCTTGTTCTACTTGCAAGTTCCTACACTTCGTGCGAGCTAATCAATCCAGAGGAACAAATTCCATCTTTCCTTCGAATTGATTCCTTTTCGCTCTCAACAACTGTTCTAACCGAAGGGCATCCAGTACATCAATTTACAGATGCTTGGGTGTACGATAATGAGAGGCTACTTGGAATCTATGAACTTCCTGCCATAGTGCCAATTCTGAGGAGTGGCGATGCCAACATCCGAATCAGAGGAGGCATCAAACTAAATGGGCAGGTCGGATCAAGGATTCCAAACCTGTTTACCAAAGACTTTCAGGCCACGCTAGAGCTTTTTTCAGACAGCCAATTGCACGTAAATCCGGTACTTCCGTTCAAAACCGATGTCTCGTTCAAATGGTTAGAAGATTTTGATGGTTCTGGAATCTCACTTTCCCAAACCTCGGCCAGCGAAGGCGTTCTTGAAAGGAAGAGTGGAACGGAAGCGTTTGACGGGCAATCGTTGAAGCTTTCAATTAATGCAGGCGAACTCCTTTTTGAGTGTAAAAAAGTGGGAGACCCGATTGTCCTTCCTGGAGGAGGAACACCTGTGATGATAGAATTCACTTACCGATGCAACAATGAATTTGTTTTTGGCCTTTTTAGCAATATTCCAGGAGGAACCATACAAAAATCCATCATCGTGCTCAAACCTTCGGCAGATTGGAATCACATCTATGTTAATCTAACGGATGTGGTTTCTTCAAACCCTAATTTCACTGGCCATCTTCCATTTTTCGGATTCATAAAGGATGAAGATATTGCTGGAGAATCTTTCGTTTATCTGGATAATATCCGCTTGTTGCACTGATGAACAGAAGACTCCAAACTTTCAAATACGTTCTATTTGACCTTTTGGCGGCCACAGGTGCTTGGAGTATCTTCTTTTACTATCGAAAAACCTATGTAGAAAGTCACAAATTTGGCTATCAGGTTATGGTAGATTTGGATGAACGGTTTATTCAGGGTCTGGTGCTTATTCCATTGTTTTGGCTCATTTTCTACATGGTTTTGGGAACCTACAGAAAAGTGTTCCGCAAGTCGCGGCTCAAAGAGTTTTTTCAAACGTTTCTTACAACACTTATCGGAGTTACTGCGCTCTTTTTTGCAATCATTCTTGATGATGAAGTCTTGACCCACAAAACCTATTACCAATCGTTTGCGGTGCTATTCGGGTTGCATTTCGGTTTTACTTTCGTAGTCCGATTCGTTTTGTCTTCTATTACTGCACACAAAATTCACACCCGGCAAATCGGTTTTCCTACGTTGATGATTGGAAGCGATGCCAATGCCTTGGAGCTTTATGATGAATTGGAAGGTCAGCGCCAAGCTTCGGGAAACCTTTTCAAAGGATTTATCCGCGTAAAGGAACGCGAAAGCTACCCGTTGGAAAACCGAATACCTTTTTTGGGAAATCTGGAGAAATTAACGGATGTAATTGAACGGAATTCTATAGAAGAGGTAATTATCGCCCTAGAATCGAGCGAACACAAAAGCCTTGAGAATATTCTGAATCAACTGGAAGACAGAGACTTGATAGTGAAGGTCATTCCAGACATGTACGACATACTTTCTGGTTCGGTTAGGATGGATTCCATCTTCGGAACACCGCTTATTCAAGTTACTCAAGACATTATGGCTCCGTGGCAGCAAGTAACCAAACGAGCCGGTGATATTGTGGTGTCATTACTCTCCTTAGTTATCCTTAGTCCTGTTTATCTCGTTACTTCCATTCTAGTGAAAATGGGCAGTCAGGGGCCTGTTTTTTACGCCCAGGAGCGAATCGGAAAAGGCGGAAAGCCCTTCTTCATTTACAAGTTCCGTTCGATGGTTACAGATGCAGAAAAACTAGGCCCTGCACTATCAAGCGACCACGACCCACGCATCACGCCTTTTGGGCGGTTTATGCGCAAAGTGCGACTAGATGAGATTCCTCAATTCTATAATGTATTAAAAGGTGATATGAGCCTCGTTGGCCCACGTCCAGAACGTCAATTCTTCATTGACCAAATTGTAAAATTGGCTCCGCACTACCGCCATCTGCACAAGGTAAAACCCGGCATCACATCGTGGGGAATGGTGAAATATGGTTATGCCGAAAATGTGGAACAGATGATTAGGCGCATGAAGTTTGACCTCCTCTATATTGAGAATATGAACCTGATGGTGGATGTCAAAATTTTGATTTACACCGTTCAGACAGTCCTTTTAGGGAGAGGAAAGTGATTCCACACCATGGAAAATGTATCCTAATTCGAGAAGAAAACATGTTTTTAGCCACAGAAACACAGAAGGCACAGAAAAAAGTAAGTGTATTTTTTCTGTGAACCCCTCTGTGCCTTCTGTGTTTCTGTGGCAATTGTATGTCAGATTAAGATTTGTCATTTCGCTGTTCAGCTAACAAGCGGAGAGTCCTTTTTAAGTATTTGGAAACGTTTGTACTGAACCTCATGCTTCCATATTTCCGTCCCGTGCCTTGTCGTTATTATATTCGCGGAAAACATCACAAGGCATGAAGAACATTACAGTTATTGGAGCAGGAACAATGGGAAACGGAATTGCGCACGTGTTTGCACAAAGCGGTTTCAAAGTTTCGTTGGTAGACGTAAGCAAGCCAGCATTGGAAAAAGCACAAAACACCATTGCCAAAAACTTGGAGCGACAGATTGTAAAAGGACTTTTAACCGAAGATCAGAAGCTAAAAACGCTTCAAAATCTGAACATATTTACCAGCTTAGAGAAAGGGGTTTCAGATGCTGATTTGGTTGTTGAAGCTGCAACAGAAAATCAAGCTCTGAAATTGTCAATCTTCGCTGAACTCGAAAACCTTTGCCCAGCCAAGACAATTCTTGCCAGCAATACTTCGTCCATTTCCATTACACAGATTGCTGCCGTTACCAAGCGGGCAGATAAAGTAATCGGTATGCACTTCATGAATCCGGTTCCGATTATGAAATTGGTGGAGATTATCCGTGGTTATTCCACCTCTGATGATACCACAGGCAAGATTGTGGAGATGAGCAAGAAACTTGGAAAAGTTCCTACTGAAGTGAACGATTACCCGGGTTTTGTAGCCAATCGTATTCTGATGCCAATGATAAACGAAGCGATTGAAACGCTTTATCACGGAGTTGCTGGAGTTGAGGAGATTGACACCGTAATGAAACTAGGAATGGCGCATCCAATGGGACCGTTGCATTTGGCCGATTTTATTGGCCTAGACATCTGTTTGAGCATTATGCGCGTGCTGCACGATGGCCTCGGAAATCCGAAATACGCTCCGTGCCCGTTGCTGGTAAATATGGTTGCAAGTGGCAACTTAGGCGTAAAATCTGGCAGTGGATTCTATACGTATGATGCCGCTTCCAAAGAGAAAAAAGTCTCGGCTTATTTCAGCAAGTAAAGTCTATCAGTTGCAGGGACATGTTTTTTTGCCACAGATTCACAGATTTTCACGGATTACTTTGATTGTTTTTCTTTCTATGAAAAATCTGTGAGAATCCGTGCATCTGTGGCTATTTCATGTTGAAGAAAGAACCAATTGTTTCAATGATTGAATATGACCACAGGTAATTATAAACGAGATAAACAGTCCATTCCAGTAACATCAGCACCGAGGTCTTAATTTAGCCCATTATGGAAAAACTGAAGAAATATGCCAATCACCGCGCTGTGGTGGTTCTTTATCTGCTTATTATTTCCATTGTTTTTCATGGAACATACGACCGCATTTTTGACAAGAAAGTGCATTTGGGAGGCGACAATGCGGGATATTATATTCTAGGAAAATCGTTGGCCGATGGAAAAGGCTACACTTCCATCCATTCTAAAGAACAGATTCCGGGTAATCATTTTCCTCCTGGTTATCCTGTAATGATTGCAGCCGTAATGAAGGTTTTCTCTGGCAAAATTACCACCATTAAAGCCGCCAATGGTTTTTACATGTGGGCTGCCCTCATGGTGTTGTTCTTCCTTTTTAGAGCGCTTACGCGAAACATCCATCTTTCGTTTGTAGCGTGTTTACTGGCTGCATACAATTTTCACTTGCTCGAATACAGCACTATCATGATGAGTGAGATTCCGTTCGTGCTATTTTCTGCCATCACGCTCCTTCTCTTTGTGTTGACAGATTTTGAGAAGCCAATCTACAAGAATTGGAAATTTATTCTGTTTGTTATTACGCTGGTCTTTGCATTTTACATCCGCACACTCGGTGTCGCACTTTTCATCTCATTCATGCTTATTCTGCTCGCTCAAAAGCGGTGGAAATATGCCGGATTCCTTTTCGTTTCGTTCTTTATGTTAATCTCACCGTGGCAGATTCGTAGTCATTCGTTAGGTGGAAACTCGTATGTAAATCAGCTCTTTATGAAGAATCCGTATCGGCCAGAAATGGGACCGATGGAAGCTTCTGATTGGCCTAAGCGTTTTACTAGAAACGTGAAGCGGTATTTTACACTAGAAGTGCCCAATGGCGTGATGCCGTTTGAGACCATTGATTACAAGCAATGTGTGAAGCAACTGAAGGCCGAGGCTGGAGAACTGGAAACCGATACGACCCAAACCAAGGCTCCCGAAAAGGAGATGTCCTTAGAGGAAAAGCAAAAAGATGCCGCAACTCGCGGAATACCGGGTTCAAAAGTGGAAATCACAACCACCGATTACATCATTTCTATTCTTCTCATGCTCTTGATTGCCATTGGACTGGCCAGAATGAAAGACCACCGCTTGCTACTTGCCCTGTACTTGGCTGGAACTTTCGGCATCCTATTTCTTTGGCCAGAGGCTTGGTTCGGCATTCGGTTTATGCTTCCATTAGTACCCGTTCTGATTATGTTAACTCTGTATGGGCTAACCGAAGTTCCCATGCTGATTGCGGAAAAACTGAAACGAAAAGAGCCTTGGATTCTTGCCATCATCATTCCATTTGTGGTCTTCTTTTACATGAAGGGCGACCTTGAAAAACGAGTGGTTGAACTTGAAAATCGCGCCAAGGGTGTTTACATCAATAAATTCAAGAACTATTTTGACATTGCTACGTGGAGCAACAAGAACCTACCCAAAGACGCTGTGGTGTCAACACGAAAAGGGCAACTTTTTTACCTCTATGCCAACAGATGGGTTTCTGGTTTCGAGAGCACCCTTAATCAGGAGGAGTTGATTGAAGGACTGAAAAAGAATGAAGTAACACATGTTGTGCTTGACCAATTAGGCTACTCATCAACCTCGCGTTACCTCTACCCTGCCATCAAGAAATATCCCGGAAAGTTCAAGGTGATTTATCAGTTGAAAGATCCAGATACGTATATCATGAAGTTTGACGCCAGTCTTGACTACACGGGTGAATGGAAAAATGACATGAAAGAAGGACAAGGCGCGTTCCGTTGGGAAAACGGAATGAGCTACGAAGGCCAATGGAAGCAGAACAAACGCAGCGGTTTTGGCAAATTTACATGGCCCAACAAACAGGTGTTTGAAGGCCAATGGGTCAATGACCTAAGAAATGGCCCCGGCACGCAATACATGCCAGATGGAACTAAATATGAGGGAAATTGGGCAAACGACATCCTTAACGGAAAGGTAAAACTCTATGATATGGATGGAAAGTTGATAGAAACGGCCACTTTCAGGGATAACAAGAAGATTAATTGATTTTAGATTGACGAATTAAGATTTGCGATTGAAGCACTACGTGATCTTCTAGCTCCTTCCTTCTAAATTCTAACTTCTAAAATCCGAATCATTCGTACTCATACCTAAGTATGGTAATGTCTGACTTCAGACGCTCCATTTCTTCGGCTGAGGTTCCATCATAAAAACCACGAATTTTGCGCTCTTTGTCTACAAGGATAAA